>Ga0098047_10001267_pt1 | contig 10345 bp, 6 predicted proteins | sample 12_taG_FD_92585 | JGI IMG/M metagenome (GOLD analysis project Ga0098047, IMG submission 92585) | Marine viral communities from the Subarctic Pacific Ocean - 12_ETSP_OMZ_AT15267 metaG | ecosystem: Environmental > Aquatic > Marine > Oceanic | place: Subarctic Pacific Ocean | collected 2015-01-16 | reverse complement strand
TTAAAGATTGCTTCTTTTATTCTTTCTGCTTTCTCAAACAAGTTCTTATATTTTCGCAGATCGACTGAATCATAAAATACGATCTCGCCTTCTGCGACAATCGCAAAACCAGTTATGCTGGTTGATATATCGACACCAAGTATCATGCAATTATTATACTATATATCTATCTTTAATTTAAACGTTAAATCTTCGTCTTCTTTTTTAAGAACGGGATTGGACAGCGTTGCTATCGCAATTAAATTCTTCTTATCATCATATATGCCAACTCTAGAAATATATACTTGCCTACCAAAAGATGCCGAATGTCCTTCAAAACTAGAACTAACCGTATTTTTAATTCTTAAAGTTGAATTTTCTTGATATATGGTTGAAGAAGTTGTTTGAAGTCTTGTTTGGTTGTGTTCTAAAAAGGTGGGATTATTAGAATAATTAACTTTTCCTCGGGGAGCATGAGCAAACATCGTCATAACTTGAGTTTCTGTGGTTCCTCTAAAGGAGAGATCGAAAGACATAGACAAAAAGTGTATGCCATTGGCAGAAGTTCCGCCGCCCACAGTACTTTGAGATAATCCATCATTGGCGCCGGCACCAAAATATTTCCATTTGGGTCGATCTCTTGTGCTGACATCTTTAATTAACGGCTGAATGGCGGCTCCTAGATCCCAATTTCCAGTTAATAATAAAATACCCTGCTCATATAAAGCTACACCCGCCACGCTTCCGGATCCTGCTTGGGCATCGGGTCCGTCCATTGCTCCAGATATCTGAATTAGTTCACCATTTTGTTTAAAATCTTGTAGTTCTCCTATTAATGTTCCAGTCACATACATCTTTAATGAAACTGTTCCAGGCTTAATTTCAGATCCATAAAATATAGACGGAACCATTATAGCGTTAATTTGTTGACGATCTTTATCCCAACCAACATTTTCTCCCCCATCTGTATATGGAGATAGACTTGAACTAACTGCATAGTGCTCGCTTCTTGTTTTATAATAATTAAGCTTATTTTTTATGGCGTGATAATGTCGATTCCAAGGCGCCCCAGTTGCACAATAAACAGTGGCGCCATCGCGAGTTATTTCTTGTGTAATTAAGCCAGAAAGACCAGCATCAACTGCGCCCTGATCGTACAAGGGCTTGCGTTGAGCTGCATAGTGTCCACATTTTCCATTTGCATTATTTGCGCCAGAGCTACCAGTCCAATATTCTCTACTAATTGAAGCAGACATTGGATACACTCCAAAAAATTTTGTTCCTTCGGGGATGGCGCGCCACGTGTCCAAATGAGATCCCGTATATGTACTTCTAAAAATAGCCCGATCACCATTCTTTATCATATAGGGATAGATAAGCTCATTACCAGTATCAGCGTTTCTATCAATATTGTATTCATATAAACTAATAAAACCCGAATCTACATTTCGTATATTAGCATTAAATGCTCCAGATTGCTCGGGTCTTTGATTATAGTATACCTTTCCGTTATAAATGAAAAACTCACTACGTGGGTGAGCTTTCATTGTGTTGATTAAAATATCATTTTCACCAAACTTTCTTATTGACATCTTTAATAATCTAATCTGACACGAATTGTCATATCTACCTCCGGAGTCTTCTTAAGAGGTTCTGATAATTTAGCAACTGCCAATAATTCGTTAGCGGCATTGTAAAGTCCGACCGTTGTGATATAACTAACTGGCTGATCTGCTGCGACGGCTTTTACGCGGATCTTTCCACTAGAAATATATGTTGGATTATTGCTATAGTTATATTTATTGTGTGGTACTCTGCAAAAATAAATTGTCGAATTAATCTCAGTAGTGTTGTTAAAAGAAAGGTTTACAAATCTTTTTCTAAGTGCGTCACACGAAGCACTAATAGACGATCCGGTAAAGGAGGCAGAAACCCCATCAAGCTCGTGACCATCGGTGCCAAGACTCCCGCTAGCAAATCTAGGATTACCATCCCAAATTGAAGAAGAGAGAAGGCATATCCCGGCTTGATAAAATACAATCCCATAAGCAACATCATTTTTTGCATCATTGTTATATAAAATTCCGTATTCGCCACCATCAACAGTGCCGTATCCACTAATATCGCTAGCGGATATATCTGTTAACGTAACCTTGGCGCCATCGGGATAAGCTGCACCAGCATCACTGTCAGTGTTGGAGATGGGCCACGAGCCAGTAAAGATGGTGAGAGCAAATGAACCTTTCTTAATTTCATCCTTCATAAGTAATCTATCAAGAGTAAGGAAATAAGCTGAATCTGCTTCACCGGACTGATCATATGTAAGATCTGTCTCAAATTTTCTAATTGTTTCAGAAGAACCGCTCATTCCAAGCAAGAAAAGACCCATCTGGTCGTACATATTACGCTTCTTTGCATTTTGTGTGCTGGTAGAAGCAGAAAAGACAGAATCAATTGAATATCCAAGAGTTATATCAAAGATACGGTTTGCTGAAGAACTTAAATAGGGATAATCATATACAGATTGAAACATTCCATGGGAATAGTCTTTAATATTAAACTCTGTTCCATCGGGACTATTATATGTTCCGCTGACTATAGAGCCAGTTAATGGAATCGCCTCATGAAGCAATGTTTTTGTAGTTGTAATATCAGTATTCGTGTTTAAAGGTTCATAATTTTGTGCCATCTATGTTCTCCATAATTTTAGGTGCCAGAATATCGAATAATTCTTACGGGTACTTGTGCCTGTGCAGATGTAGTGCTACCTTCCAAACGAACTGTTGTATCAATATATGAATATAAATTCGAGCCACCAAATACTGCCGTGTTTGCTACGCCATAAAGAGAATACTTAGTAGAAGCAACCCCAGTTGAGGTTGTCTTCAGTTCCGATGGGACATCGAAAGACATGGCTGTAGCTGTAGATTTTGGTCCTCGAATAGCGGTATATTTGCTAATATCTACGGAGTCGACCTCTGTAATATTATTTGCTATCCCATTAATTATAAACGAATTATAGTTCTTAATCCCAGTTGTATTAGATGTAGGGGATGCCGTCGAGAGTGTTCCAAAATTAACTTTGATATTGCCCTGCAAAGTGTTCCCAAACGTAGCAGTCTTGCGTGGGCCCATAACAGTATTTATAAAACGATTGTCAACAAACACCTCTACATTTCTATCAACCATATTAGTTGAACCAAGATAGGTCTTTGAAGACTCTTTTGTCGGAGGCAAATCTGTATTATCAATTCCGATTTCTACAATTAGCTTGGTTGAAGTTCCAACGCCAGCCTGCATGACATAGTTCTCGCTACCAAACTCTGATTTAAGTTTATCATAGGTCTCACTATTAACAGCAAACCAATAAGTACTACCACTTTGCATCCAAGAATCTATTATAAGTTCATTAAGTTTGATTTCTGGAAAATAAAGCAAATCTTGTCGCGTATGAGAAGCTAGTCCGTAAGAGATATCCCTATCCATAGCTTCAAGAATGGGCGTCTGGAGGATTTCTAAATCATAGTATGCCGATCCAGAGGCATGCGTGGTGTCGTACAGTGCATAATTTATTTCATCATCTCCAAGCGCAAATTTAGTAACTCTAAATCTGCCTTGTGCCATTCTCTTTCTGCCGACGCTAGTTAAGATAGCGTCTAAAATTATGTCGCCTGAATTGTCTAAAAAAGCCATTTATTAACTCCTCTCTTGATAAATAGTTGCATTTTTGTTTATCCCTCACATTAATGAACGATTTTATAAGTAATATTAAGATCCATCTTTTTGCCAGTTTTCTTTGATGTTAGTCTCAATTTAAACGTTTTATTCCAAATTCTTTCTTCTAAACTATCGTCACCAACATCAACATATCCTATTTCTTCATAAGATGGATTTGTATGATCGGCCGCGGTTGAATCTAAAAATAATTGTCTGACATTGGGCTTTAACATAAATAATTTTTTAAACGACTTTGTGGGCGCTGTGTAGAATTTACTTCTTGTATCAAGCTCTTCTTCAAATAACGCATCGAAAATAGAAAACTTGAAGGCGCCATCATCAACCAGTTCTGCCTCATATATTTCAGATATATATCCAGGAACACCTCGTTGATTCACTGCTCTAAATAAATAATAATACTTTCTATTAGTTGCTATCTTATCATAAAATATTGTTTGTGATAAGGTATTTTTTGATCTTTCTATGCTTAAATCTAGTCTAGAGTATAATTGGTTATCAAAATCGGCGATTTTCTTTGGTTTATAATCTATTTTATACACCTCAATTATAGACTGTCTAGATACTGATTCCCGATTGATATAATTATCAATTTCACTTTCTCGATTAAGCAAGTCGAGAGAGTGCAAATAAGCAGAGCTAATCTGATAATCATGCTGCATAACAGCTTTAGGGTATTCATAAGTTTTTATAAAATTATCATATCTAATCGAAAATCCAATTGTCTGTGAATTGTCCATTATTTGAAACGGATTAACGTCAATCATATTTGGAGGATTATCTAATATTCTTAATGTTTTTGTGGCGATTGGTATTTCTATAATCTTGACCGAAGCTTCAAAATTAAGATAAAAATCCGCTAAATATCGATATGTTTCTGATATACTTTGGGTGTTATCGGCAAAAGTATTGATACCTAATAAAACATTATCTTCTTCGGTTTCAAACAATTGAGATTCTGGGGTAGTGATATCGCCGGGCTTGTACCACTGTAAGCAGTGCCACCCTTCGTAGCCGGGAGCCTCTTCGCCGACTATTCCAGAAGGTTTAGATAAACGAATATCATCCACTGAATATTTGTTACCACACACTAAAACATAAGCATAAATATTATATGTATAATCATGATCGTATTTTACTTGGCTATCATATAAAATAATATCGTCATTATCCGCGCCTTCGACGATCCAAAAATCTTGCAGGACACTCGGACCGGCAGCATTGAGTCCCGAATTAGTTCTTTTCTCTATTCTATAAGCTAAAGTTTCTGTATATTTTTTATGGCCCGGTGAGAACCAAGTGGTATAATCAGACCATGAAAACTCATTAGATGCATCGGTAGCCAATTTGATCACAGGTGAGTGCACCGTGTCTTCCTCTAATCCTCTGTCTAAATCTGTAGACAACTCATTGGCGGCTAATTCTTGAAAATCTTGTATAAATTTTGCCATATTAATTGTATTATAGTGAATGTAGGTTGCAGTCGCGCTTTGAGCCGCTATTCTTTGAATGTTCTGGGGCCCAACAAAGAAGGAAGCTCCCTGAAGGTCTTTTGAAGATCTATTATTAATATAAGCATAATTAACAAACTCTGTAAAATCAACTGTTCTAAGCGAAGTTGTATTTACATCATTTTTTTCTTCTGTGGCCTCTACATCAGAATTAGCGCCAGTTAAATAATTCTTTTGGCTAAAAAAAGACATTTCTTCTATAAGCCCCGATTCATTATATGTCTTTTTCCCGAAACCAAATAAATCTCTTAAATCTTTTATAAATTTACTACTGAGATTATTTGAATTAATTAAGTCTTTTACGTAATTTCTATATTCCGCTTCGCTACCTTTAGCTGCAGCATGTGTGGCGTCTAAAGATTCAAAATTAATAGTAACATAAAATGGCAACTTGCCTATATTATCCGTCATATTAATAGCCTCTTCAGTAATCGCTTGTTGATCAAACAAAACGTTAGTCATCATAGAACTTACAGGACCCACAATTGATTTGGAAAGAGTTAAAAGATATTTTGGCAAAGAAGCAGAATAATAATTTCTCAAATTGAAATCAATATCTTCAAATTGATTATCAGCATAGCCTGTCCCAAAAGTCACAGGATCTCCTTGATAGCCTATGGTGCCGGCATCAGCCGAAGATGCGGGCGGCAAATAACCATCGATTAGCACAGGATCCAACAAACTATCAGGCTGTATGGATATAATATCTGAATAGACATTATCCAAGGTTATAAATTTCCAAAGAGGCTCAAGGTGATCGGTTTCGTCTGGATTGTCCTCAATTGTTTGAAATAAATATGCGTTTGGGAGGAGTCGTTCGTTCAGAATAGCATTAGAAAGATCTATATATTCTTCATAATTCTTTCTATAATTAGCAGTTATTGATATTGTGTAGAGACCCTTTGACTGTCCACTAATAAAATCTATTACATTAGAATCATATTTATAATACGGCAACAGCATATCAGTAATACAATGATCACCCTTAACGACTTCCTGATCCTCAAAAACACCACGATATTTTTTATCAAGATAGGTGCCGCCCATCATATAGGCTTCCCACCATAAATGACTGTCAAATAGATAGTCGATATCTTCATATATTCGACAAGGAACCTTATAACTATTAAACAAAGAAAGATAATTGACCTCTTCCATTAAATCTATATTTGATTCGATCTTTGACATGCCCTCTTTTTCTGGCGAGCCAGGAAAGTTCGAATATTCAAAATATTCTTGATCATCGGAATCAGTTTCTATTATAACATAAGACCCCATAGCCGTCCTAAAAGAATCGGAGCCACTTAAAATAGTATCATTTATTAAATTAAAGGTAATAGCAGGAATAGTCATTTTAATCTCATTAGTAAGTGCTCGAAGTGCCTGAAGATGATTGTCCGGTTCTCGATCGAGTTCCCAGATCAGATGCCTCTAAGGAAACTTGCTCACCAAAAGGCAACGAAGTGAAGACGCCAAATTTAAAGATATCATAACGATGCTTTAAGAAGGCTGCGCTGGCGTCATATGAGCGAGCAGATATTTCTGTATATAAAGACGATATAGCGCTGTCTATTAATTCAGCCCACGTATAATCACCACCAAACCTTTCTTTGAGAGCCGCTTGTTCTTGTGAATAGTATTTTACAGTTGTATATCCCTCTGCTAAATATTCTGCATCTACCGGTTCGCTATCTTCATCATAATAAGAATGAGCGAACACGGGAGCATATTCCGAGGAGTCCATATAATCCCAATAAATATGATTTTCTTCTCCCCACAAATCAGAAAAAGCTGTAAAGGCTATATCCATACTTTCGCCAGATTCAAAACCTGAAGTATATACAACACTGTCGAGACTAAACGTAGAATCAAAATCAGAATCCATAAGAATACTTCCTTCCACCTCATTTTCCCAATCATCAGCATCTGGGGCTATAATATCAAGAAGAGCTATTGTTCCTTCTATAAAATCTGATGGTATCGGCAAACCTTCTTCGCATGCTTTATTAGCATATGTTGGTGAACCGGTAGCTGTGTAGCCCGAATCGAAAGATGGAACATCAAATTGGAGAGGAACAACTTCATCATCACACAACAAAATGACAATCGCATTTCCATTCGAGTCATATATGCCAGTATTATACCAAATACAGTCTGTTCTCGTTCCTGTGGCGCCTGGGTAGGATCTGTCGCCGTCTGGATCAAAAGATGGAACATCAACATCAAAATGGGGAACCTCAGCATCATCGTCAGAAAGCCAAATGATGATCGGACTCCCATTCGTGTCGCGGATACCAGTATTATACCAAACACCATCTGTTTTTACCCCGGTGGCTGTTGGGTAAGATCCGCCGCCGCCTTCATTTTGATTGTCGGCTTGAGTGCTCAATTGAGCGGTACCCTTCATGCGCGAGTTCCAGATGGCTTCCTCATACGATGTTGCGGGCCCTCGCTTCGGGGGCCGATACGACATGGAGGGGTTTTCTGATGCTGAGTCCGCGGCTTCTCCCATCGGAGCAGAGGTATCGTCAGCGTCTGACTCGTAGGCTTCAGGCGCTGAACTGGACCACCAATCTTCATCTTCTTCCTCTTCATATGTCCCCCAAGAACTGAACAAAGAAGAGGCACTTAGACCAGCAGAAAATCCACCGGTCATGCCACTAGGAATTCCTTCTTCCTCGTCGTCTTCTTCTGTCCACCAAGTAGAAGGTTCTTCAAAGATGCATTTTCCCAACTCCCAAGACCACACGTAGCCTGGGCCATATGTAGCTTCGCAATCTATAGGCGGGTCAGTACGACTAAATCCTCCGAAATCTGGCATGAAAAATGAATCTCCTTAATTATTTAAGTTGTTTTAATTTGGCAAAGGCTCGATTTTGCCTCACGGTAGAAGAACTCCGGTCCCAGGTAATAGACATAGCTGAGCCATCTTTGTAATCAGTGAATGGGATGCCTGCGTTACCGCCGGCTTTCACGCTCCCGACACCGCCGGGTACACGTATTGCATCAGCGCTGATGGTACCGTCATTAGTGATTCTGATATCTCCAATATAAGGCAAGCTCCGAGATTGTCCCGGAATTAAGCCTCCTGCACTAGCCAAATCGCTCATTAAATAAGAAATATTATTGCTTCGTTGTTGACGGGAACGCTTTTCGTTATCTCTCTGTTTGTTTCTAGGTAATTCATCATCTAAATAATAGAACGGATCATCTGGATTAGAAAAGCTTTTTGTCATGTCTTTGCGCGTATTCTTTAATTTCTTATAAGATTCTTCATCAAATATATTTGGATTATCGATAGTCTCTTTGTCTGTCTGTTGTTCTAATAAAGAATAATTCTGCGTTTCAGCGCTGATATCGCACCCCATCGAAAATAACAATTTAAGGGAAATGTCATTATTGGTGCCGCTTGAGTCTGCATCGCCAGCAATTCTTTTAGCTTTCATAACCGATAGTGATTTTTGAATACCTGCTGTTCTTGGTTTTCTTTTGTCAATAATTTTACCATTTATTAAAAATCTATTTTGCTGGGATATTACTCGGCTCATAGTTCTATCATCAAGAATTTCTCTTGTTAGCATTTTACTGGAAGCTCCACGTTTACGTTTTGCCAAAATAGTTCTCCATTTTTAATATAATATCACAATAAATAGTGTACATGCAGTTTTATCAATTTAGTCTTCTTATCATGGCGGGATATCCTCAATATCAAAATCTTCAAAATCATCTCCTTCGCCGGCTTTGCCGCCACCGGGTGTATTTAAATCAAGGAACTCATAAAGTTCGCCGCCAGTCTTGCCTTCGTCGCCAGTCTGCCAGCCAAACCCGTGCAAGGGCCCCCCGAGGAAGCCTCCGCCGCCTCCGCCGCCGCCGCCTCCGGGGCCATCGGTAGGACCGGTTTCGCCACCGCCGGGTCCGCCCAGGGTGCCGCCACCGTGTCCGCCGGGGCCATCTATTGGCGGGTTATCCCAGCCATCTGTTCCTCTGCCTGGAGGCTCATCAATGGTCGGATCGCCGCCCAAAGTTGTGACAATTTCGGCAGTATAAATAATGGGAGGAAAACACTCTAAAATAGCTTCAAATTGCATATCAAGTGGCTCGGAACCCCATTCATTTATAATGGCTGCGATCGGGCCCACTTCAACTTCTTCATCCGATTCGTCAGAATCAAGCGCTATACCAGCATAAAGCTCTGCAATTGCGCTCATTGCTTCAAATAGCGCTGTTATAGCTTCTAAAGAGCCCCCAGTAGGGGAAATTGATGCCATTATAGCAATAGTATTATCAATAAGATCTCTTCTGCTACCTTCAAATGTAAAAAATAACATCTCCCTGTGTATATTAAATATTAGCGGCGCCAAAAACCATGGCGCGCTGGTCATGTCTTCTCCATATTTATTATACATAGCCTCTACAAAAAAGGAATTGAAAGAATCATCAACAGAATTATAAGAACAGGCTTCTTGAGCATATTCAGCATATTCTTTGAAGCTTTCATAAACTTCTAAAAAGTGCTCTATTAATTTAAGAACGGCGGCTATTGAATGGTCTTGAATGTGAAAAATAGTATGATAATATTCAGTACTCAGCTCGCCCTCAACTTGAAAATATCCCCCTTCTTTTTCGCGACCAACATCTACTGCATAATCCCATGAATAATAATCTTCATACGACATACACAATAATCTGTAATTATCATACGTATCTTTAAAATTTGTTTTGCTAAGAACATCCATATTTCTGGGCATTACATAAGAATAAACCATATTGTCGGTACCTTCGAGTTCTTCAACATAATACCCACTAGCATCTGATTCTAAAGAAAATCTATAATCAGTCTCCAAAACAGCATGTCCGGCCGGTGAATCAGAACCATATGTATCGAGGTAATTTTCATGAACAATATATTGTACTTTCGGATAAGTATATTCTTCATCAAAAGTAACCGAAAATTCTTTAACTGGCTGATCAACTCCAAACTCACTAAGATCATATCTGGTTAATAAAAGTGATTTTTCTGCAATTATAGCATTAGTGAGCGCTTTTCCAAAGAGCCCTTCGACCGCCTTTACATAGTAAATTCTAGATATTAACAAATAATCATTAACTATTCTTTCATA
>Ga0098047_10001263_pt1 | contig 10366 bp, 7 predicted proteins | sample 12_taG_FD_92585 | JGI IMG/M metagenome (GOLD analysis project Ga0098047, IMG submission 92585) | Marine viral communities from the Subarctic Pacific Ocean - 12_ETSP_OMZ_AT15267 metaG | ecosystem: Environmental > Aquatic > Marine > Oceanic | place: Subarctic Pacific Ocean | collected 2015-01-16 | reverse complement strand
AACGCAGCTTGACGCTAATGGCGAAGAGATTGAAAAATGGACTATGCACAATGCATTCGTTACAGATGTTAAATTTGGAGATTTGGCATATGGTGATGATGAGTTAACAGAATTATCTCTTACCATAAAATATGATTGGGCGATGCTTGGCAATGCCGGCGTCACCGCAACACTATAATAAAACGTTTAAAAGAAATATTAGCTAACAAATAACGAGGTGTATATTGGCTAGAAATAGAGATCGGACGGGAACGGGCCCGAGAACCCCAGAAAATACATCACCCCCCCCACAAGTAATGACACAAAATCAAGATAATCCATTTTCTTTTGTTGTGCCAACAGAATTTGTTGAACTTCCATCAGGTGGAAGATTTTATCCAGAAGGTCATCCCCTTCATGGACAAGAAACAATTGAAATTAAGCAAATGACTGCCAAAGAAGAAGATATTCTTACTTCGCGCTCTCTGCTTAAAAAAGGCGTTGCACTAGATCGCGTTATTGAGAGCATAATTATGGACAAAAAGATTGATTCTAATTCTCTTTTAGTTGGTGATCGAAATGCAATTGTTATTGCCACAAGAGTTTCAGCTTACGGTAGCGAATATGTTACACAAGTAGCTTGTCCAAGTTGTGCGACAAAACAGGAATATTCCTTTAATTTAAATTCTGCAAAAGTTTATAATGGGGAAGATATTTCAGAATTGGATGTAGTAGTTAACGAGGATGGCACATTTACCGTACAACTTCCAAAAACTGAAATTAACGTAACCTTTAGACTGCTTACCGGTAAAGATGAAAAAGCTTTTATTGCCGGAATGGAAGCAGAACGCAAAAATAGACATGCAACAGAAAAAAACGTAACGAGACAATTATCTACCATGATTGTTGCTATTAATGGCGATACTTCTTTGCAATCAAGAAAATATTTAGTTGATAATATTCCATCAATGGATTCTCGACATCTTCGTTTGGCTTACCGTCTTGCCGCGCCAAATGTAGATTTAACACAGCATTTTGAATGTAACGAGTGTGATCATGAGCAGGACATGGAGGTGCCGCTTTCAGCGGACTTTTTTTGGCCTGACCAATGAATATATGGAAAGCGTATATGAGCAATTTTTCTTTCTGAAGTATTCGGGCGGTTGGAGTTTTTCGGAAGCTTATAACCTTCCTTTGGGACTTAGAAAGTGGTTTGTCGAGAGACTAGTTAAACAACTTGAGATGGAAAAAGAGGCGATTGAGAAAGCTCAGAAGGGCGGCAATTCAAGAACCCAAACGCTAAGCCGGCATAATCAGCCTGGACCACCGCCCAAAATATAATTAATAAGATAGATAAGGCTGCTTCGGCGGTCTTATCTTTTTTTATGGATTACTAATTAGTTTTAGATAAAGAGAGGGCTTTGCCTTGGCTAACAATAAAGAAACTATAGAACAACTTGCGCAGAGACTCAAGTTGATGGACGACATCAAAAAGCGGCGCGAAGCGATTAATAAATTATCTGATGAAGACCGCGAGTCCATTATCGCAAGGAACCTTCTTGACGGAGAAGCGCTTGGTCAGCTACAGGAGATTCATGATATACGTAAGATCTCTGTTGAGAATTTGAACGCAGAAATAGTGCAATTGAAAGAAATAGCGCAATTAAATGAGAATTCTTACACAAAGCAGCAGGCGAAAAACTTATTGAAAGAAGCCGAAGCCGAGTTGCAGACTAAATTAATAAGACAATACGAGCAAGAAATGAAACAAGGTAACACCACGAATGCTTTAGAACTCAAGAAATTAAAGACCCTCCAAGCACAATCCGATGCCATGGACGAACTCTACAATTTACCGGGCGTAAGGACGATGATAAAGTTTTGGAAATCCCCGGGGGCCTCGATGCGCGCACTCGGAGTAGGCGCCCTAGTTAATTATGGCAGGGCTGTAACTAAATTGGCCTTCGAGATCCACAATATGGAGGCCGCCTTTATGAAGGCAACCGGCGCCTCCAAGGACTTGGCGCAATCTATTACAGGCGTGTATAAAGAGACGCGCGCGTTCGGCGTGACAGCAGCAGATGCATCTGCCGCAACACAAGCTTTATACACAGGATTTACAGATTTCACTTTTGCCTCAGAAGGCCAGCAAAAGTCACTAATGAAGACTGGCGCCGTTTTGGGAAGAATGGGCATTAGTCATCAAGATTTTGCCGCCAGTGTTCAGATTTCAACTAAAGCGCTTGGCATGTCTACAGAAGCAGCCGGCCAGAATATGCTTGATATGGAGAAATTCGCAGAAAATCTGGGTGTTGCACCCGCAGAAATGGCAAAGCAATTTGCTGGGGCCGGAAATATGATGGCAAAAATGGGAGATCAGGGTGTTGGCGCATTTAAGGACTTAGCTATCGCCTCTAAGGTTTCCGGTATGGAAATACAGAAAATTCTCACGCTTACAGATAAATTCGATACGTTTGAAGGTGCTGCAGAAATGGCAGGTAAGTTAAATGCGGCAATGGGCGGTAATTTTGTTAATGCAATGGATATGATGATGGCCACAAATCCTGCTGAACGTTTTGAGATGATTAGGGATTCTCTTGACCAAGCCGGCTTATCCTTTGATGATATGTCCTATTATCAAAAGAAATTTTATGCTGATTCTCTAGGATTATCTGATGTTAGCGAACTCGCATTAGTAATGAGTGGCAATATGGATCTTGTATCCGGATCAGTAGAAAAATCCTCACAAAGTATTGAAGACGCGGCCAAAAGAGCGCAAACAATGGCAAGTTTCCAAGAAAAACTTAATGGATTATTCGCGGCAATGCTGCCCATCTTTTCGCCACTTCTAGATATTTTCGCTAAGTTTGTTGGATGGATTACAGAAAGTGAAACAAGAATCAATACATTGCTTGTTGTGCTTGGCGGTCTTGCGGTTGGTCTGGCAGCGCTGACGCTCCCAATTTCCGGTACTGCCGCGGCCATCGCCGGAATCGTCGGCGGCATTGGGGCCCTTGCCGCCCTGCTTTTTTCGGATAATGTCGGAGCATCGACGTTTCTAGAGGGTCTTACAAAAGTAGGTGGCGCATTTGAGGGTGTTAGTAACGCAATGGACGCTGTTCCAGATTTTATGAAAAAGGGCGCCGAATTAGCTGTTTCAATGAGCCCTGCAGGCGTTCTTGCTAAGGGCGCCGCGGCCATCGGTGGGGCCCCAACCCACCCCATTGAAAAAGAGCTTGCCCGCCGCCAAGCAACAGAAACAGTACGACAGCCAATTTCAATAGAATTAAAGGGCGATAAATTAGCTGAATTTGTAGTTGAAGTAGTAGGCGAGAAAGTCTATGAAGTTAACTTTGCTTAAGGAATTTTATTATGTCAGATGAAAATAACGAAGAACAATATAGTTTTAAACATGATAAATATACGAGCATCACCCCCAGTAGTATTTATGCCGGCGAAGATGACTTAGCTAATAAAGCGGGTCTTGTGATATCATTTCATCATGTGCCCTCTGGTAAATTTGTTTTCTTTAAGGCATTTATAACTGCATTTACTGATACGTATGCTCCTGATTGGTCAGCAGAAACTGTTTATGGTCGAGCCGATCCTATATATGTATTTAAGAACACAACAAGAAAAATAAGCCTATCATTTAAAGTTCCCGCAATTAGCGCCGGCGAAGCTTATGAAAATTTAGCCAAAGTTCAAAAATTAGTTCAATTTTTATATCCAACTTATACTGATGTTAATAATGCAGCTACAATTGCGCAATCTCCATTGGTTAGATTAAAGGTAATGAATTTAGCACAAGAAACAAGTACTATAACTACGATTACTCAGCTAGATGAGATTCCGGTACCGACAACCGCAGAGGAACTTGCCGCGGCCGAAGCAGAACTCGCAAAGATAACAACGGAGACCGGTGGTTATAGCAATTATACATCAACTACCGATTCTAGTAGAGGCTTGTTGGGCGTTATAAATAATGTAACAGTAGACCACAACCTTGCAAATTCAGAGGCTGGTGTAATTGAAAAGGGAAACAATACAATTCTTCCGAAATTAATAGAAATTAATTTAGATTTTAGCCCAATCCATGAGCATCCTGTTGGCTGGCATGAAGGAACAACGGTTGACGACGATATGAACGACGTTTCGACGGGAGAATTAGTTTTCGCATCACCGGGATTTCCTTATATGGGTGATGAATTAAATATCACCATGGGCCCCAAGCCGGCTGTGGGCGGAACCGCTACCACCTTGGGGGAGGAAGCGCTGGAAATTGACAAAAGCAATGAAGAAATATCGAACGACATAGCGGCCGACGAACCGGCTACAAACGAAGATGCAGGGGAAGAGAACGCCGAAGCTGCTTTTGGCGGCTGGGACATGTCTGCCCGAGAGATCCAGCGCGCCCTGAAAAAAGCCGGCGCTTAAGAGCCAGAGGATTAATAAGGAATACATTTTATGCCTACAAGATACAATAAAGCCAGAAAATTAACGAACAATAGCGAATATTATGCTCCTTTGAGAAAATCGCGAGATAAAAAAGCAATTGTGCATTATGGTACTAGAAAAATTAAAAATCCAACTGTACAAGAGCGAAGGGGCATAAAAATGACAACCCGGATTTGGAAATATGGAGATAGATTATATAATCTCTCGCAACAATTTTATGGAGATCCTCGTTATTGGTGGGTTATCGCATGGTGGAACGGCTATGGGGTTGAAGCTGATATAAAAAATGGCGCAACACTCTATATTCCTTTGAATATTGAAGATGTGTTGAATGTTTTAGGAGTATAGTTTAAGCATGAGCGTCTATGATCAACGATCAGTATACAATTTATTTTCTGATTTCCAAGAAGAGAAGGGCCTTCTTTGGGACGCTTATCAAAAAGCATTTAAAGAAATTTATGAGGAATCGTATAAAGATGATGCTGCCAAGCTTAAGAACATCGGTGACGTATCGACATACGAGAAATTTGCAAAGACAGATACCGGAATTGCTATCATTAAGGGATCGAAAGCAAAGACAACATCCGGCGCCGCCATCCCCGGCCTCGACACGAAGGGCGTAGATGACAAGCTTAAAGCAAAATTCTCTCCCGAACAAACGTGGCGCGGCTGCGGTTTATCTGCATATGCTGAGATAGCAGGAGACCCTACCGGCATTGTTGCTGACTTCGGCGCCAGCTACGACGCGTCGGCTAGTACCGACGACTGGAACGATTTATACGCCACCGTCACAGATAAAGACTTACAAAGTCTTATTAACTCCGGATTCGCAGTCGGGGCCCAATATCTGGCCGCTGAAACCGTTGGTCAAAACCTTTATAGTGACTGTCCGTGGGATCCCTGTAATCCAGATTCTACAATAGATGAAAGATGCATCCTGTTCATCGCGGAAGAACGGATCCACTCAGGATTAGCACCACTCCTAGGTAAACAACTCACGACTGAAGAAATACTAGCACATGCCACGGATCTGGGGAACGTCCTAAAAATAGCGGCCGGCCACGGAAAACAGGTAACAGAAGAACTTAATCAGAGAGTTAGAGACATATACACAGAATTATTATCAATAGGCAAATTTGCAAATATTAAATTCAAAGAACAGTGCTTTTTGTTGGCAAATATCCAAGAATTTGCCGAATTAAAGGCAGAGATTGATACAACAAAGGGGAACAAGACGCTCCCTACTGCCGATTATAATTCAAGCTTGATGGTGCAGGGCGATCCTTATGGGCTAATCAATGCTTTAACACAATCTCCGCAAAAAGCAAAATTCTTTGATATGGAAACACAACAAATTTCAGCTTTACAACCAATGATTCGTCTCTATAAAATAACTGCTGACGAGAACGGAAATGAAAGTCAAGTTGAAATGAAATTTGATTCTCATTATAGTAAAGAAGACGTTGCCGACTTTACGCAGAGAAAAGAAGTGCGCGGCCACGGAGTTGGTCTCAAAAGTTTTACTTTTTCATATGAAGGGCAAAATCCGTTTTCAGTTAAAAAATCAATAAAAGCAAAACTAGTTTTATTTGCTAATTCATTTAGCGAATTGCTAAGAACAAGAAAATCTATAATGATGGAGCCGGATCCAAATTCAAAAGAAGACGACGCGAAAAGATCCGTAGTCTATGATTATACGTATGTTGATTTGGCGATGAAGACTGGCGGCAATAAGACGTTCAGCCCCGACATAATGAATCCTCAGAACAGGAACGTTGACTTAAATAGCACTTCGAAGTTAAATTTTAGGCTGAAAGCCATCCTCGGATGGGCAAACCCGAGCGTTGGAGGGAGCCTTCCGTCTGTAATTTCTAATGAGTTATCAAGTGCTATCTATGATTCAGCGATAACCCTCAACTTAACGCCAACAGTTCATGATTTCGGGCTAGATGAAATGGGGAGAACCACGCTTACAATAAATTATCTTGCTTATGTTGAAGATTTCTTCGATCACCCTAATTTTAATATCTTTGCAGATGAAGAAGTGCTGGCATCTCAAATTTCTAGAAGGCTTAAATATAAGGTATTAAGTAAAAATTGCGAAGATGAAGAACAGCAGGAAAAATTAGCCGAATTAAAGAATAGCCCGGAACAAGCAAAAATAATAGAAAGCGAAAAACTACAAAATATGAGAGCATTTATGAATAACATGCTCAGAGAAAAGAAAATTAGATTTATTAATGTTCCATGGGAAGAATTAAACAAATATCGACAGGAAGGCCCTTTTAGCAAAATAGATAAAAAATATTTAACTCAATTAAAAGAATCGATTGTTACCGTTGGTACGGAAGAATCAAAAGGGCTAGCTGGAACAGGCACGTCGATCAGCACGGTCCACGATGTTGGTGATGATACATCGACAACCGACAAAAATCGTGTTATAATTGATCCTTTCCAGTGTGTCACTTTCTTTTGGGTTAGTGATTTAATGGATGTTACATTGAAATATATTGGAGAGGCGTTAAAAAAGGTGCCCGAGAAACTAGAAGAGATTGAAGATGAATCGATTAAAGAACAACTAAAAGAAGAAATTAATGATTATAAAAGATTTAGAGATAATTTCATGAAATTTAGACTATTATTGGGCCCCATTGAGCTTGTTAATGGAAATGGAGAAGGGAAAGTAATAGGCACTACCACGGTCAATCTTGGAGATCTCCCGATTTCTGCTAAGTATTTTATGGAATTTCTGACTGAACGCGTTCTTAAAAAAGATCGAGAAATTTATAAATTACCAAGATTTTTTAATGATTTTTTCAATCAATTTATTAAGGATTTTCTGAATAAAGATACTTGTTACGGGAATAGAGCCAAGCAAAAAGCAATATTGTCTCAAAACTCAATAACTGCCTATAAGGACGATAACGTAAGAGAGGATTCAATTACCAAGTGGTGTATTGACCATGGGACTACAAGAATGATGGTACCAGATGTTTTTGAAAGACCGATTCTTAATGTGATGAGTAATAGAGATAACGCCGGCTTTGATGGTGGCTTTGAAAACGAGATAAATTACCTAACATATTTTATAGCACGAACACACCCAACAGAAGCCATGAAAGGTGACAAACTTGCAGATCAGGCAGCGGGCATATGGCATTATCAAGTTGGAAAAGATAAAGGCATCGTTAAAACAATCGATCTAACTAAGGCTGATGCTCCTGGTTTGGCTGAAGTAAGATTTGAGCAAGAAGGCTATGATGGATTACAACAATTGAGAGTATTATATGATGCCAATATTAAAACTTATTTGGATGTTAATACTTATCCAGGCACATATATTTATGTTGAGCCCCGAGGATTTGATCCTAGTGCCACGTTTGACTTAACTCAATTTGGTATTGGGGGATATTATATGATTATACGTTCAGCCCATACCCTGGGCCCAGGAATGGCCGAATCGGAAATTACTGCTAGATGGGTTTCTGAGAAAAACACTGAAACCGCAACACAGACTACGGACACGGTACCAGTCGATTCGTCGGCCGCCGAACTTCAGAAATGCGAACTGTATATAAATAGTCTTAGGAAGGATACCGTCAGTAACTTCGAAGAACTTTCCTATACAGCCACTTCGACAGTCACGAACGGCTTAACTAACGATGGATCTGCTGGAAGCGAACATGGTGATTCGCAACCCCCGGCGGTGTCGGCCCAGGGTACTGCCGGCGGAATGGCCCTGGCCTTCGGCACCGCCACCGCCACCGATGAGGAGCCCCCGCCGAAGAAGTCTCCCTATGTCTATACCGGACGAGGTTCAGGGTGTTGGGTGGCGCAGGTAGTTATTCCAGATCGTTGGGAAGAGGCTCGCATGTATGTAACGTACTTGGCCCCACGATGGTTCTATCGCCTATATATGACCCATGGAGAGAGATTTGCTGCTTTCATTGAAGATAAGCCATTTATTCAGCGTCTTTTACGCCCAGTTTTCTTGAGGTTTGCAGATAGGGGCAACAGGCTACTATAAGGAAATATAATAAATGTCAGATTTTTTTGCAGAGAATAATACAGAATCAACTTTTAATTTATTCAATAAAAGAGTTCATTATCGATTTATTTCGGGTATTGCACAATACACCAATTTAATTGATTTTATTGCCGAAAAAATGATGTATGGGCGCGTTAGTAGGCTTTTTGTGCCGATAGTCATACCCCGGAAGAGCAGAAATTTAAAGTCTCTAAGGGCGACTACCAGACAAGAGAGTAAGATGCAGGCTCTGAATTTTGTTGTAGATGCTTTTAGTGATTTGGAGCAACAATTTCGAAAGGCGGCCATAACTAAAAAAATCGATACGACAGATCCTTATTTAACTAATATAAAGGTCTACAAAGCTTATGAAGATCCGAGAGTGCGCTATCAAGAATATATAAATAAATTAAAGGCGGTGTATCGGACTAACTTAACGCAGACTGGCACTAATATTGAGGATTTTGATGATTTTACCAAATTTCTTATTAATACTGCGAAAGTGAGCGGAATACACACTCCCCTTACATTTCCCGCTTATGTTAAAAGCAGGAGATGTCCGATTACGGTATCTGGTTTAGCGATTGAGATTGCAGATCTGAATGCCTCCAATGATGATGGGAAGGCACAAGCTTTTGTCGATAGTAATAACTGGAGATTCTTTGTTAATGCCGCGGCCACTTATGGATTTATGATCGATAAAAACGTTCCCTGGAGATTGGTTGCCGACATAGGCTCATCGCCCATGATAGAATATGCAACACGATATGGGCTTACTTCAACGGATCGAGTTTTAAATATAGCATATGGAAAAGCTCATTTCTCTTATTACGAAACATTTAAAACGAGGCTTTTGAATATGTATAACTTTGTAAAGCCACAATTTATTCAGTATACAGAAGAATGTAATGGGCGCACAGTAACGAGACAGAAGAAGTCGAGAAATTATCAGTCAGTCTCTTATTTACAAAGTATTTACCCCGAATCATATTTTATCAAGTTATATTGTGATATAAGATTCGAGGAAGAAGAATCAGAATTCACAGAAAACGAGCGGCGCCTTCTCATTGACGATGTTATCGAAATTACCAATGCGCTTAATCCTGTTAGCGCTATAGATCAATTTGAAACTATTTTGAATAAACCATTTGACTATCAGGGCTCTTTGGGTTATTATAAGAGAAAGAGTCTTGCTATCGAGGCCGCCACGGAGTAAAATTGTATTTTCAGACATTAGACGATAAAAGTGAGTGTGCTGGTGTATATGTTGACGGGAAATTACATTTCGATGAGATTCCTCCAGATTTAACTAAAACCTGGAAATATACAGGATCTATTATAGATCCAAAAGTAGAATATGCGTGGTTATACGCAAATGGCGACAGTCTCGAAAAAGCTTGTCCAGGTGAACTAATAGAAGAATTGCGGAGAATACAAAGGCGTTTTCGCGCTTATCTCAAAAGTTTTAAAATTGGAAGAATTAATCTCCGAGAACATTGCTTTTTTGATCTTGTTCCTGACAGTTTTTTATTGGAATTTTGCGAGATCAAAAACAAAATCACAGAGCACGTATTTGAAACTTATGAAAAGCCCGTAAATTACGAATTATTGAATGATATTCAGAAATTGATGCACAAGATAAAATATCAAAATCTTAATCTTAACCAAGAGGGCTGTCGAGAACTATATTATACTTCCATGGGCCGCTCTAAGGCAAATGAGCTTTTAAAAAAATACAACTACATCGATTATAACATGTTTGGGACTGTCACAGGGCGTCTTACGACCAATGAAAATTCTTTTCCGATACTAACAGTCAAAAGAGAATATCGGCGCCTTATAAAGCCGCACAATAACTGGTTTATTTCACTCGATTATAATGGAGCGGAGATCAGAACTTTT
>Ga0098047_10001262_pt1 | contig 10369 bp, 4 predicted proteins | sample 12_taG_FD_92585 | JGI IMG/M metagenome (GOLD analysis project Ga0098047, IMG submission 92585) | Marine viral communities from the Subarctic Pacific Ocean - 12_ETSP_OMZ_AT15267 metaG | ecosystem: Environmental > Aquatic > Marine > Oceanic | place: Subarctic Pacific Ocean | collected 2015-01-16 | reverse complement strand
TGATCCGCTACTGTATTAGAAGAGAGCCCATAATTTCTATATGCAATAGCTCCTCTACTTAAAATTACATCGCTGTTATTAAACTCAAACCCTGCTGAACGGCATCTACTAGCAGCGCAATGCTCTAGTACCACTTGAGAATTATTAACTTGGATGCCTATTTCAGTAGTAAAACTAGGAGGAGCCTGAACTCCAGAAGCCCCGTCTACTACAAAGTTTCTAATGTATACTTTTCCAGCACAGTTGTTTACTTCTATTTTATCAAAGAAATTACCATAAAAAACTCCAACAATAGGTACTTTACCAGTAGTATAGGTCTGTCCATTGCGTATATCCTCTCTAGAAATATCTGCTCCTGTAATTTGATTAGTAGTTCCAGAAAAATCATACGCTGAAATTGAAAGATCTTGAGTTAATCCGTAATTATTTCCAAATAAGCGGTCAGCACCCCCAAACGGGTCAGCATGAGCAAAACCAGCCGACATTCTAGCAGTTTTTGTATCCTTCCCCGTAGCTACAGTCATGCCGTGCTGTAGCTGGGCAAACGATATATTCTTAGTAATATAACGAACATCATCAATATCCCTAGCACCCGCTCCATTATTAACCACTCCTGCAATTCCTAAACAAGAGGTATCATTTAGAGTATTAAGAACATCCACAGAGGAAACTGTAGCTATATAATCCGTAGTATTATCAGAAGGATAGCCCACACCAGTCCCTTTACCAGCCGTATTTACAGCCGCAGAAGCATTCTCTTCGCCTCCTGTATAATACCCTGGAACATAGGGGGCGAAATTTCTATTAACAATTTCTAATGCTCCATTATCTGTGAAATGAAGGTTATTAAGAACTAAATCTCCTAATACACCAAAATTAGCGACCTCTATTCTAATGGGGTATCTAATGATATCTGGGAGAGCATCAATCGCAGAGCTTACACTAAGAAAAATATTAGTATTTGTTGCGAATGCATCCGTACCTTCAGCATCAGCAGACACACTAAAGATAACACCACTAACTTGAGGAGCCCCAGAGGTAGGCCATCCAGACTTCTCCCAAAGATAATAAGTTCTCTCTTCTAAATCATAGAGAGGAATGTTGTCTTGCTCCCAATTATAAAAGGAACTAGTATCAAACTTCTCCACACCAGGAGTCCAACTATGGAGAATCTTATTATCTCCTCCTGCTACATAAACATCTTCTGTATGAAATCCCATGTTAGAAACTTAAAGTCCATTTAAATATGAGAGAAAATTCCCCTTTCTTCGTAATACTATTGAAACTCTTAAATGCTACCAGAATTGGATGATCTTCTCCAATATTCCCTGTTGGATTTTTCATTAATAAACCAATCTCATTTAAAGTAATTTCATTTGCCGTCCCTGTATCTAGGGTTAAAGTGTATTGTACTGAATTAACAGCAACCCTTCTTATCATTTCTTGAGGAATAAGAAGCATATCTTCATTAACTAAATTATCATTTTTCATCTGCGGTAAATTAAAGATTGCAACTGATGAAGTATTGTATTGCGCTCTAGTTAATTCGTCCCCCAAAGTATAGGTGCCTACCCCAAAGTCTGTGGGGGCATCTTCTCCTACTTCAAAATATTTAATTTGAAAATTATCTATAGTATCAGAACCAAGCCCTCCAAACAGCAAAGCTAAACCAACCCCCATCCCAGACACAATAGTATTGTGATCAGAGTGGACTAGCTCCCGCTCACCATCTGAATATTCCTTCCAGATCTCTAAGTATCCAGAAACTCCTAATTCTTCTATAAATCTACCCATAAAAATATATACCTATCTTCTAATTAAATTGATCATACCAATTATCATATTGTGCTAATAACTTAATAAGCCAATTTGTTCTATCTCTAGCACATAGTTCTTCCATATTATAGTTCCAAATTGAAAAAACATTAGTACTCCCTTCTTTAAAATCGCTTCCTGGAGTTTTTAATGTTGTAGGAGCATAATTAGTAAAAACACTTGAAGGGGAACTTTGTCCTAAATAATTAGACAATTGTTCCCACAATTGTTTTCCTTGCATTTCATCTCGCATATCATTAGCTAATGCTGAAGTATTCTTATAGGTGGTATCCGCAAAAGCACTAGCTTCCAAGTTCTTATTATTGGCGACAACCCCTCTAAAAAAGTTAAGATTTATAGCGGGTTCCCTGACAGAGCCCATATCTATGTACGAATTGTCCGTATAATTTAATAGTTTGAAATTAGTCCCTGTTACTCCATAAGTAGGATATGTGTGCCAAGAAGACCCAGATACTGAAGATCCAGCGTAGGAAAAATGTCCATACACATTAAAATTATCGGGATGCCCCCAATAAGTACCTGGGAAATTCGCATCAATAACAGAACTTGTAGACGATGCTTGGTGTGCAGCCGACCAAAACTTTTTAGAACTTATAGGAACTTCACTCCATTGAAAATGAGCTTTTAAATCGGGAATAGCAGACCAATAAAATCCACTAGCTTGTGTAAAGTCTGCGTCTGTAAAAATATATGAACTAGTAGAGCCTATCCCACTAATAGAACTACTAATAAAATCAGCAGTAGAATAATTAGGAGTAGCAGAAGATTCCAAAACAGAGTTAGATGTTCCACCTGGAATCACTAAAGAACCAAGCATCTCGATAGCTTTAGGAAGTGTAGCCATTTTGAAATCGAAGGTGCTAAGAGTATAAGGAAACCACCTACTCCAATCTGTAACAGCATCTTTTACTGAAGTACCTAATACGCGAGAAGAGCAGACCTCAAAATCTTGCCCTAAAGTACTATTACAATCAGCCGTATAAGCTACAAAGGAAGCCAAGCTCCCTCCTATTCCGTTTCCTACTGTGAAAACATTAGAAGGGTTAATATCCCAGTTTCTGGCTCCATAGTATTTAGCCCATTGTACAGAGCTAACGGCATCAGTAAAACAGTTTTCAATACCACTAGGCATCCTAAAGGGTTGTGTAGAAGAGGGAAGTAAAGCGGTGTTATCGTCTACCGCACTAGTAAAAACTCTACAGGCTGAAATATCATTGTCATCTACAAATCTATAATTAAAAGAAGCTATAGATATCCCATTAGACAATAATCTTTGAAATAATCTTAATTCAATATTATCTTGCTTTTCTGTAACTATATCTGAATACTTAGTATATGGTTCATTATTTGAAGCTACATTTGGGAAATAACAAACTAAAGCATTTCCATTTGGATTAGCTACGGAAGCTTTATAAAAATTATAGTTAGACCCTACTTCATCAGGACGAACATCTATTACCTTTCCCGTATTAGTAGATAATACCCACTCTATCTGTAATTGAAAATCTTTAGTTTTTGCAATAGGAGAAACAACACCCGAACCATCCGTCATACCAAAGGCTTTATATGCTCCTAATTCTAGAAGATAAGTTTTATCTTTTTGAGCTTTATTATAAAATAAGCCAGCTTCAGTTATATTTTGTCCGTTCAAAGTATTTTCGTCTATAAGAATAGTAAAAATAACTTTATCATTATCAACTGGATTTATTCTCTTGTCATCTAACTCTAAAAAAGTTCCAGTAACTTCCGTTAAAGAAGGGGGATTATAAAAAGGGTTTATAGCAGAGACTTGATATTCAGTTTGAAAATTTAAACTAGTATGCTCACCATAATCAGAAATGGAATAAGGAGAAGATAATTCATAAAAATAATTTGTAGCATAATTATCTTGGGCACTTGCTCCTAACTGAAGCCACCGTAATCCAACATCTTGAACCAAAGTGCCAGGAGGAAAGTCTCCCATCATTATATCTGCTAAAAAGGAAGCCAAACCTATAGTAATTATATTTTCTTGATTTACAACTATTTCATTTGGCCTATCATCAACATATATTTTGGTTACTGTTAATTGTCCATTTATTTTATTATTAGGTTTCATGAGAAAAACAACCTCCAAACTATAGTTAAATCTTGATAATTATCATACCCAGGGAAAGTTGTAGAGTTGTCATCCACTCCGTCACTAGTTTTACATAAGTTAGCTAATAAACTCTTTTTAGAAAATAACTTATATTTTTTAGAATTAGAAGTATGTGTAAATGCAAAAGGAGGATTATTATTTTCTAATGCAGCACATAAATCCATGCTCCATAATCCTATATTATATATGCCACCATACAAATTAGCAGTACCTAAATCACCACTACCTATAACTGTTTTATAAGCAATCTCACCCGTAGTGGAAGCGTGTATAGTTGGGTCAGTCTCAGCAGAAACTGTAAGTCCTGAAAACCCTGCTGCTAGATAAACATCTGTTGTAGAAGAACCTACAAAATTAAGGAAACCCGACACATCCATAGAACTAACTTGATTAAATAATCCATTATAAGTTCCTTGATAAATACTACTGACTAATAGAGGTGCCGTAAGTGTTGGGATATTAGCATCAGAGCTAACAACATAGAACTGGGTACCTCCTGTACCACTTCCTTCGGGATAACATCCAAATACTCCACCAAGGGAGGAGATGCCTCCTAAACTTGCTGAGACAGAAACAGAAGAGGCATAAGGTATAATATTTAAATTATGCCCTATGTCTGTAATACCAGAGGCTAAAGATGATAGATAAACCCCATCCCCCACTCCAGAAGGAAGCGTATTTTCTTCCAATTTCGTTTGTCTAGGAGTTACAAAAGAAGGTAATATATTACCAGCAAAAGAAGGGTCATAACTAGAAACTGTTAAATCTGATTGAGTAGATATAGTTATAATTCTAGTTGGCTGATCAGAGGCTACAGACTGATTCGATACTTTATTAGGTACTGTGGTTCCCCACTCATGCCCGTGTTTCCTATAACCACTTGAATCGGTGCCAAAAGACATAGCTTGGATAGTGTAATTAGAAGCATCTAAAATAGAAGAGAGGTTTGGAATAGAAGAAAGACTTGCATGAGCAGTCATTATATCAGCTAATAGTTCTCCTGCACCATCTACAACGGTGTTATTTCCCTCCAAAATAAGTTCTTGATCTTCACAACCAAAACTCTTATATACTTCTATTTTTCCCTTCACTAGGTATTCTCCTGTGGGCTCATTCCATCTACCATTTCTACTAAAGAATAAATACTTGGAGTTGTTGTCCACGCATTTCCGTCAGGAGAAGTACCAGCATACCCAGTAGTTACTCCCCAATTAGGATGATATCTATAATTCAATCTACTCCCTCCACTAGCTTCAAAAATTCCAGAACTATCTGCTGCTATCCTAGTAGCATAACCATCTCCCAAACTTGAGGCTGCAATACTATTCAAATATTTAAAATAAATTCTATAGTCGTCAATGCCTGTTCTAGTCACAGTTTCTGAGTGAACGGTTCCTAGATTATCAACATATTCTACCTTAAATTCATCAAGAGTGGTGCGTTCTAAAGTTTTATCTATTATAGATATATTTTCAAAAACATAATCTAAAGTATCAGCGATACTTTCACTACCCTCAGAGCGAAGCATTATCTCTACAATATAGCTTTGATCTGTTCTATGGACAAAGGCAGGTTGATAATCTTTAGGTTTAGGTAAGAAGTTCCCAGATTTTCTAAATTGTTTATTTCTAGTACTAAAAGGTATAGTATAAGTATTAAAGTTGCTCTCTTTTAGGTCTTCAATAGAGGTTATACCAGTAGAAGGGGGTAATTTAAAAGTACGACATAAAGTATCTCTAACCCCAAATTGAAAGGCTCCTCCTTCGGTATACCCATCTGTTGTAGGTCTAACTATATTATCCCCTGAACACGAAACCCACTCTCCATTGGCATAAGTATCAGAATAATTCCAAGCTTTTCCAAATTGAGAGGTTTTAGATCTATCAACCCAAGACCAAAACATATTATTTTCTGGCATTGTGTGGATCCAAACCCCAACTTTAGCGTTATGTAAAGCATCCATACCATATCTTGCTACTTTTATAGAAAGTTCATAATCATGGTCAGGAAGAAGGAGATTTCCTGATGTGGTAGTGGAACCAAAAGCAGATAAATCAAACCTAAGTCTCGCATAATTAAGAAAGGAGGAATCTCCACTACATTGAACATCCAATAAGCCTTTCCCTGTTAGGAATGGATCAATCTCTGTAGAATTCTCTCCATATTGAGCAGTAGTTCTATACATTTTAAATCTAGGACCAGAATCTACACTTCCTCCTATTATTTCTTGGTCAAAAGAAGGTATTGCATATCTACAAAATTCTATTCCACTAAATCCATAAGGATATCGAGCCTCTCCATCGCTACAATCTCCAGGCCACCCCACAACAAGCTTCCCAGCACAAGCTCCTGCACTACTATCAGCCCCTAAAGAGCTTATATCAGTATACCCAAGCCCCTGATAACCCTCCTGTGTAAAAGAAGAAGCTATGAAAGATACTGCTGACCCGTCCTTTGTTAAGTTACCATTATACAAAAGAGGTCCATAAATATGAGAGAATATATTTCGACCCCCATGTGCATTTTTCCCAGTAATTAAGTTAGGGGCTGTCCCATGCCGTCCAAATTCTTTAGCATACCTATTATACGCTTCCTGAATCCCTGACCCAAAAGTATAATCAGCATAATCATACCAACTACTCACCCCATTATAAGCACTATTAGCTAATGATTGTATGGGATCTCTCCAATAACTAGAAACTTGCCAGTCTGCGGATACGGACTTGAAATTTTCATAAGCATTTCTATACGCATCTTTTTCCATAGCACTATGCATGACTCTTATAATTTCAGGTAACTCTTCTCTTCTGACATATTGCAGACACTTACCTGCTGCTAAAGTACTTTTAAGTGGGCGCGGTCCTGCTCCCCTCCAAGGGAAAGTCCAAGAAGTATCAACCCCAAAGAAGTTGTTGTCCGATGAGCTAGTTTCACAAGGATGCCAAACAGGGTGCAAAGAGGAAACTGAGTCGTTTGTAAAGGTAGTTTGAAAACTACATCCTGAATAATTATAACCTAAAGTTAATGCTCCTCCTCCTGAAGCTCCTGTGAAAATATCAAAAGTAGAAGGAGCATAGCTATTAGGCATATTAAAACCAGTTCTATCAAAGAACCCATTTCTAGGAATATTATTGTATAAATTTCTTCTTCTTAAATTATTACGAGGAACATAAGTCCCCTTAGTAGTATCTCCATCCCCATCTAATAAAACATCAGTAATAGAATCTACATATTTTCTAGAAACTCCAGTAGATGAAAGCCCATGCCCCAACCCTACAGTTGCAAAAAAGTCCTGCATATTTACTCCTGAACCATCCCAAGCATTTACAATAGTGCTAGATGTTACTAAATCTTTAGGAGTACTAAACAGAGTAGGACAAGCATATAGGAAATTAGAAATATCATCAAAAGCTTCTAAAAATACCTTAACTCTGGGCATAGCATGTGCTGGAATAGTTTTATTAAGTCCTATTAAAGCATGATAAATTCCTAAAGAAGTTTGGGGAGTTGAAGATTTAGTAGAAAATGATTGGGAGTCTGCACTAAGATGTAGATCAAAGTGTGAAGATTTACCACTCCATAACGATAAATATTGTGCTTTTTTATTTGAAATATCATTTAGAATGTCTGTAAAATTAAAGGGTTGTTCAAAGCCAGATGTAAATAAATTAAAAGTATTTCCAACTTCTATATCTCCTACCGCAGACACAGAGCGTAATTTTATAAAGTCTATTGTTTGAGTTACATAGCTAGAACTAACATTTAACGATAACAAAGATGTTTTTAGAGTATTAGTTAAGGAATGTGTTATTGAAGCTCTGTCATAATATCTAATTTCTTCAAAAGGAGGAATATCATAAATTCTATCTCTATAATAAAACTTAAAAGAGTTGGCTGCAATACTCCCATAGCTTGGAAAAGTAGTGTTTCCTAATAAAAAATTAGTAGGATGAGCTTTCCATAAATCTCTTAGAACTTTATCTACACATCTTCTTATATTAGAATCTACACTAGACAAACTATAATCCGCAACAATACCGAACCCATCGGTAACAGTAACTCCTGCTTCTAAAGCATCTTTAGTGGTCCATGTAGAAAAAGGATTGTCCTTATATCCCGCTTGATTAAAGTTAGGAGATCCTGTAGCTAAAAGATAATAAATTAAATTAGGAAGATATGATTCATGAAGTTCATATAAAGAAGAAGATAAATTAAATCCAGAATCGCCAAAAAGAGTATCTAAAGCTAGTTGTGTTGCCTTGGCAGTACCTTTTGATTTATAAATTCTTACAGCATTTCTTATTTGAGATCTCCATCTATCTGGATCATTTCCAATAAGCTCCCACCCTATTAACTGAGAAAGATAAGGAAGATACTCATCGGGGCAAGAATCTATCTCATAAAGAGATTCCAACTTTTCTACACTAGAGTTTAAATCTTGGTAAACATATCCCAGTACTTTTATAAATCTGTTAAAAGGTCCTGCATAACTTTCGGCTGGTGTAAAAGTTCCTAATAATAAAAACGCTTCAAAAGCATCTTTTACTTTAAAATCTTTATTATCAGCGTATCCCTCAGAATATAAAACTCCTAAAAGAGTTTTTAATCTATCCAACCCTTGAACTCCACTAGTGTAGGTCGCAGTTCCTGATAAATAATCAGTAGGAATTAATTGTAAAGAAGAAACAACAGGTAAACTAGGATAGTTTCTCCACAAATATTCTTCAAATCCTTTTATCCCATCTAAAACACCTAAATCTTTTCCTAGATATAGCTCTGATAACTTATCTAATGCATAGGAGGAGGGGTCATATGTTCCAGGTGAAACAGAAGAAGTGTTTAAGAAATAAAACCAGCCTAATGAATTAATATAGTATTCATGCAATGCTTCTGGGCTATTAACCCCAAAAGCTGTTTGAGCATTAAAGGACCCGCTTGGGGTTGTAATAGATGACGCTGGATAGTTTAACTTAAGAGCAGGGAGGAGGTTAGTCTGTAAATAATTTCTCCATTCAGCACTCGTATCAAAAGCGTCTAATTGAAAATTAAGAGGATCTAAAATATCCCTTTCAAAAGTAAAGGGAGTAACATTCGTTAACACATTTTGCTTAACAAAATAAGGATAAATCCCTGAGATAGTATTTATGTTACTAAAATTAGCGGTAGCAGAGACAGGAATAAGTCTAGAAATTGCATAAGCAGCATCTATGTTAGTTTTTAATAAAGAATCAAGGGGATCAATCTCCATACCACTTACTTCAAAATCCCTTATATTATAAATTGATGGTATTATTTTAGATAAGGCTTTTGAGTAGTTTCTTTTGAAGTAAGTTTTTTGATTACTATCAAAAATATTAAAATTAACTTGTTCCATTAGACACCTTTAACATTAATTACAACATTATTAAGTTGTATTATCTCATTAAATTCAATATAAATATCACTAGGAATATTATCTACAACTGCAAAACGAACTTTATCTACAGCATTAAATACCTCTCTCGTAAAATCTGAAATAATAAAAGGATCTTCAAAATCAAACTTTTGATTATTGAAATACTGTAGCACAGCATCTCTTGTCTTTGCTTTTATTTCTTCTTCTCTAGGAAGAAGATTTTTATCTACAGAAACGGTCATAACTAAATCAAGAGATCTCACAACTCCATCTACAATTACAATCTCATCTGTGAGCATTTTCTTTTCTTGTAAATGAGATAATAATTGCATCTTAAAGGAAGTAGTAGCTTGCTGTAATTGAATATCGCTTGCTCTTTCCAGTACATACACATCTATAGTATTAGCTGAACTATACGCTTTCCTTACGGCAGCAGTTACTTTTCCAATAGAACCATAACTTGAGATAAATCTAGAAGCTCTTGCTACATAGTCTTCCAAAGTTACTAACCTATCTTGAGATTTAAAGAATAAAGGAGCCCATTTTTTAGCATGATCCACGCTTTCAGCATTAGAACCTCCTGTGGCTAAAGAAATATTTTCAACTGTCGCTGCTAGGGTATTAGCAGCATTCCCATCTATTTCTACAGTAGCTTGTGCATTAATATAACTTTTCTGCACATTTCCTCTAGTACCTCCTCCAATTCTATATGCTACTTCATAAGTCGAGCCTACTGGAGGAGAAATTCCTGCAACCCCGTCTCCAAAAACAATAGTGCCACCAAAAGATTCATTTAAATTAGTTTGAAAAATCTTATCAGTAGCTCCTGAAGCAAAAAAGATGCTCTCTACTTGTTTAAAAGATCCTGAAGCATTTGGAACACCAGGAGCATCAATAAATACCTGAATACTTCCTTCAATAACTGGGCTTTGATTAAGGGTTAAAGATTTTATACTATCGTAAGAAGTAAAAGTTCCTTTTTGTACAACGAAAGCACC
>Ga0098047_10001258_pt1 | contig 10382 bp, 10 predicted proteins | sample 12_taG_FD_92585 | JGI IMG/M metagenome (GOLD analysis project Ga0098047, IMG submission 92585) | Marine viral communities from the Subarctic Pacific Ocean - 12_ETSP_OMZ_AT15267 metaG | ecosystem: Environmental > Aquatic > Marine > Oceanic | place: Subarctic Pacific Ocean | collected 2015-01-16 | reverse complement strand
ATTATGATGAATACGAAGAAATTTGTTGGGAGGAATGTTATTAATATGTGGAGTCGAATCCCCGAACCACTGGCGGTTAAGAGTTGGCGAATTTATAATAGTTTGCCTTATAGTCTTAAAGAAAATATGGGCTTTCCACAGAATTGGTGTGAACTAACATTTGCACAACAAGATTTTGTAATGGCATTAATTGATCTTTAATGAGCCTTCTTCTTCCATATTCAACAGAACATGTGGTAGTTGGCGGAACGCTTGATGCGTTTATGTACGCGTATGTAAATCGATATCCAATCGTGTATACAACACTACAAATACCACACATGTTTCAACGCTTTCTTCATGGTACAGATTTATCACTATGGTTAATAAAGAATGAATCATTATCGTTAAAAAGCCCTTCACCAGGCCTGAATCTCGGGTATCCATCTGGAAACGCTAAGAAACCGTTATATACGCAAATTCGATTAGCATTGGCGATGGAAGGATATATAATTGGTGGAGACTCCGCCGCGACGATTCGTATCGAACAAGATAAACAACGCCTTAAATTAATTCATAAAACTGCAGCCCAAATTAGTGAAGTATATTATGATACTTTGCATATTTTTGATGATCGATTTTTAGAAGGTATTAATACTCAAGCTTATTCTGGTGTGTTTCAAGTACTTGATTGGTTTCACTGCAAAAATTTCAAATTACATGATTTTGATGTTATTGATATGGGAACTTTTAACAACGCGATTCAAAGCGCGTTTTTTCATAAAAGCTTTAGAAGCCCGTTTATAAAAGATTTAGTAGTTTTATCATGGTTAACTTCAGAAGCGCTACAAAATTCAGATTATAGTGATGCAATTGTTCGTATCAAACTAGAAGATCTTATGAACGATCTTCCATTTTACAGTTCTAATCGTGCAAAAAGATTAGAATGTGTTAAACGTGAAGTAATATATCAAATAGGCCCTCAAACTTCGACAGAAAAGATTAAATTTCATCGAAACGATTTTAACCATTTAGAATCACCCGGCGAACACATGCATATGTATAAAATGTTATTTAATGAAAGACAACGAACTACATAAAAGTACAGCATTTCATCTAGCAGGAATCGTGCCAGTATCTGGCCAACCGTTAGATTTTAATATGCCATGGCATGATGCAATGCAACCAATAGCACAAGATTATTTAGCTGTTGAAAGAGCAGTATGGGAGTGTGCTTGTGTTGGTTGCGAAACAATATGGATTGTTTGTGATATACAAATGCAGCCATTAATAAGAAAAAGATTGGGCGATGCTGTACAAGATTTAGTATGGTATTATCGAGTGTTCGACCGATTTCCCTCTGACAAACAAAGAGAAATCCCAATTGTTTATGTGGCAATTAATCCTAAAGATAGACAAAAACGCGATAGTCTTGCGTGGTCAATATTATATGGGGCACAAATAGCTCATAAAAGTGCGAAAACCGTATCTACCTATCTGGTACCTGACCGGTATTATGTAGCTTTTCCACATGGTGTATATAACCCAAGATTTTTACGAGAACATAGAAAAACTATATCATCTAATCAAAATGTCTTTTTACAACACAACGGAAAAACAGCTTTGGACGGTGAATACTTGGGCTTTTCATTTAATGAAAAGCTTTATAAAACAATACTTAAAGATGTCTTAAAAAGAGGGACCGGCGTAAGAGTCCCCGGCCAGGCCCATGGCGGTGAAAAGTTACCCCAAGAAGAAAGATGGTCAGCAAGGCATTTTTCACTTGACAATGCGCTCCAATCTGTTATACTAGAGGAAGACTGTGGACAGATTATTAAAACACCATGGTACTATAATATCGATTCATGGAAAAAGCTTTGTAAGTTTTTAGGGTCGAAAGAACAAGAACATTTTAAACGGCCACACAAAAAAATGCTGGCCTATGGCGGCAGGTTTAAAGGCTTTGCTGTGGAGATTGATGATGAAGATTAGGTGTAAAGGAAAAGACTGTAAAAATACTGCGTTGTAGACATTCGCGAATTCTGCAAGAATTCTGCTATGTGGAAATTGTATGGGAAAACTTTTTACCGGTGCTACGGTGAAACTTTCAAGTGGAGATAAAAATGAAAAATAGAGCATTAATTACGTATCTAGCTATGTGTGCATTTGCAGTCATATGTGCTGTTGCAACCGATAATGCTGGCATTATGGATTTTCCAATTAGTTTTGGCGGCTTTGTAGGTTGTATGGCATTATGGACAGCGGTACACAATTCGGTACGATTATCGGAAGTTGCACCCTCTGAATCAGAAAAACGTTCTAAGGTAACATGGCAGAATGATTGGGATAATGACGAAGTTTAAGGCGGGTGATTTGGTAATGATTTGGTAATGTTTTGGTATATTGGTATGGATGGCATGATCAAGCGCTGTGGCCAATACATAGTTTAAAGGAGTTTAAATGCAACAAAAGAAAGTAGAAATACCGTTCGTTGGCCTTCACGCGCACTCTGGCGTCGGCTCGCCGTTCGATGGGTTGGGCGAACCAAAGAAACATATGAATTTTGCTTATGAAAACGGCATGAACGCTATGGCCTTGACCGATCATGGTAATATGAATGCACTGTCATATCAGATTCTACACGCACAACGCATGATTAAAGATGGATTAGATTTTAAACCCATTTTTGGCGTTGAAGCATATTTTCTGCCATCCGTTGAAGATTGGTACCAAGAATACCTTCAAATTCAAGAAGACAATAAGAATAAAAAGAAGAGCAAGCAAATTGCGACTAAAGCGGATTCTACCTTTGTTGAAGATGAAACAGAATCTAAAAAAGCTGTTAAGAATTTTCTTAGAAAGCGCAACCACTTGATATTACTAGCCCAAAACCAAGAGGGTTTAAATAATATTTTCAAAATGGTATCCAAGAGTTTTTCCGGACACAATTATTATAAATATCCTCGTTTAGATTATCAAACATTAGCAGACAATTGCGAAGGTGTTATTGCAGCTAGCGCATGCCTAGGCGGTGTATACGCCGGTAACATGTGGGAAAATAAAGACAAGGGTGCCGAAGCCGTATTAGATGCCATGCGCGAAACGTCCGAACGTATGCTAACAATTTTTGGTGATCGTTGGTACGGTGAATTACAGTGGAATGCGATACCCGAACAACATGAATTAAATCAATATATTATTCAGGTTTGTAAGGAATATGATATTCCTCTTATTAGCACAGCGGACTCACACTATCCCACGCGAGACTCATGGAAAGATCGAGAGCTATATAAAAGATTAGGCTGGCTTAATAAGACGGGTAAAGGAGAATTTAAACTTCCGCAGTCACTAGAAGAAATGGATTATGAATTATATCCTAAAAATGGTGATGAAATGTTTGCGGCATATAAAAATTATGCTGATAAATGCGGATTTAAATATGACGACAAACTCGTACTAGATTCTATTACGCGTACCGAGTGTATTGCAAAGTACCGGATTGATACGTTTATGCCGGATAATACTGTACGTTTACCAGAATTTATTGTACCAGAAGGTGTTGATGCTGATACGCAACTTATTACACTAGCTGCTGAAGGCTTACACGATTCGGGCCTAGGCGGCGATAAAGAATATCGTGCTCGACTAGCTCATGAACTTGAAGTTATCAACAAACGAGGGTTCAGTAAATATTTCTTGACGATGAAGGCGATTACTGATAAAGGTCAAGAAAAATATCTTATGTCACCCGGTAGAGGCTCGGCTGCGGGCTCGTTAGTATCGTATGTATTAGGAATTACTCAAGTAAATCCAATTAAATATGGTTTGCTATTCTCAAGATTTCTACGAGAAGACGCCACGGATTATCCGGATATTGATGTGGACTTTTCAGACGCCGCCGCATTCAAAGAAGAATTAGTTGAGGAATGGGGTGAAAATTCTGTAGTACCAATTTCAAACTTTAGTACGTTGCAATTGCGCTCGCTTATCAAAGATATTGGTAAGTTTTACAGTATTCCATTTACAGAGGTTAATGCCGTTACGTCTAAAATGGTAAAGGAGGCAACTCCAATTGCTAAGGCTGCGCATGGCATTAAAGCTGGCGTATACGTACCAACCTTTGAAGAAGTTAAATCAAATTCTGTAACACTAAAAGAGTTTTTGCAGAAATATCCAGATGTAGCTACACACGTTGATGCTATTTTTGGTTCCGTCCGCGCCATTTCTAGACACGCCGGCGGCGTGGTTGTTGGTGAAAATCTTAATGAACGAATGCCGCTAATTAAAAGCGGTGGAACCGTTCAGACGCCATGGTCAGAAGGCCAGAATGTCCGACATTTAGAACCGCTTGGCTTCATTAAATTTGATATTTTAGGGATTAGTACACTTAAAATGATCGAGCGCTGCGTTGAATTAATCTTGCAACGCCACGAAAATCATGAAAATGTAGAGTTTAAAGATATTAAAGCGTGGTATGATAGCCAACTACATCCGGACGTAATTGATTTCGAAGATCAAGAAGTATATAAAAACGTTTTTGATGATGGAAATTTTGCAGGAGTTTTTCAATTTACTCAAGGTGGTATGCAAAAATTCTGCGGGAACGCTAAACCTAAAAATCTAATTGATATTTCAGCTATTACTAGTATTTATCGACCGGGCCCACTTGGTGCGAATGTAGATAAGATGTATGTAAAAGCTAAGAATAACAACGTTGTTAGTTATGCTGATTTATCCGGTCAAGCTTTAGAATGTTACAAAAAGCATACGAAAGAAACGTTTGGCTATATGATTTTTCAAGAGCAGATCGCACTGCTTGCACACGAATTAGGTCATAATATCACTCTTGATGATGGTAACATGTTACGTAAAATTTTAGTTAAGATTGACGTAAAAAAGGGTATTGAAGGTTTAGACAAAGATAAGAAAGCTAAATTAGCAAAATATCATAAGCAGTTTACTAAAGGCTGCGTTGAAAAAGGAATGACGGAGAAACAAGCAGATGCATTATTTGAAAAGTTTAAGCTATTTTCTAAGTACGGCTTCAACAAATCTCACGCCGTGGCATACAGCATGTTGTCTTATCAGTGTGCATGGCTTCTCAATTATTATCCAACTGAATGGATGGTATCCTTTTTAGATAAAGAACCAGAAAAACGAAAAGAACAAGCAATCAATATTGCGCGTAAAGCTGGTTTTGAGATCAAGGGTGTAGATATTAATAAATCCGGATATAATTGGGATATTGATCCGGACGATGAAAAAGTATTAATTCAGCCCCTTAATTCTATTAAAGGTTTAGGCGATGCAGCCATAACTCAAATTATGAACAATCGTCCATTTAACACAATTGAACAATTATTATTTAATGATGATATTGTATATTCAAAATTAAATAAGAAAGCCTTGCACGCGTTAACATGCAGCGGTGCTCTTGGTTGCTTAGTAGATGAAAGGTTTACAGGCTTGAAACATTTCTGGTCCGCATGCGTGGTTGATTTACCAAGCCCTCGCACAAGGAAACGTTTCAAAAAGAATTTGGAAATGTATGCTCCGGAAGGAGATTTTACCAAGCATGAAAAAATAGAATTTCTTGCAAGCTTGACAGGGCTCTTTCCGTATAATATGATTATAGATGATGATATGGCTGATGCACTTGAGCAACGTGGGATCCCCGCTCTCGGTAATTGGGACGATCAGCTAGGAATGGCATGGTTTATTCCAAGAGAAGTAATTGAAAAACGTACCAAGAACGGTAAGAAATATTGGATCGTTAATGTGCTCGATAACACTAGCGAGTCGACAACTATTCGTTGTTGGGGCGTACATTCAAAAGATAGGATTCATATCAATAGACTTTACGTTGGGAAGTTGGATCGCAATGATAATTGGGGATTTAGTGTGCGCTCGATTTCAAGACAACTAACTCTTATTGCATAAGGAAAAATAATGATTTGTGATTACAGAGGATCTAAACATAACGTACAATTTGTCGAAATTGACAAACTCGTTTTGCAGCAGTCTCGGGTTTTTGAATATGACGAGAACCATCTTGATAATATTGAAAGTAGTATAATTGAATATGGACTGCAGAAACCGGGATTGGCCGACAAAGACGACAATCTTTGGGGCGGAATCCATCGATGTTTAGCATGTAAACGGTTGGGCTGGACACATTTTCCCGTATTGTTAACGACGGCGACCGATAAGATAGAATTGCAACTAAAACAACTTGAACTTAACGCCCAAAACAAGAAACAGCTTACACTGTTTAATAGTGACAACGATCTTTCTTTGGCTGCAGTTAAGATTGCTCGGCTCGCTGCCCCAAAGAGCGGTCAAAGCCTTGAATGGGTTTTGATTAAAAACTTTAATGATGTTTGGTGTAAATTTAAAAAGTTTCGCAATCCTAATAAAAAGCCGTTAACCAATAATGAAATGAAAACTAATGAATATAAAGCGGCACTTCAAAATGCCAGAATGTATGCCGGATGTGAAGCAACTAATGTGATTGGAATTCCCACAACCGGGTTGAAACAATATCTTAAAGAGCAATCACCTGAATCTGAATTTGTTACTGTTTCTCAAACAAACGTTGGCAACACCGCTAGCCCTTTGGGGGAATATGTTTCAAAAATTCAAGAGAATAATCCGTCTTCATGGCGCGAAATATTGATGACAAAACGAGTTTGTGTAACTCCATATGTTACTAAAAGTAATTTATACACGATTGAAGAGTTACACAAATTTTATGTTAGCGCCCGAAAACGCGCCTTGGCTTTTAAATCGCGCTGGGCAATGGCTGGTGTAGAAATCAACGTATCAATGGCATATTTGGGACAAATTAAAGACATCGACGAATATAAAACAATCAGATTTATAAAGCTTTAAAAATGAATATAACAATAGAAAATGCTAGCTTTTTCCGCGAATTAATCGCAGATTGGGACAAGTTTTTTAATCAAATTCCAGATGCTCTTACCGCAAATGGTGGATTTTTTGCTGGTGGTTTGATCCGTCGTGCTTTACAAAAGGGTTCGTTTTACAATGTATTCGCAGCCAAAAACGTTGATATGTTAGGCATGCTTTCAAGTAGTTGGTTACATCAGACACCGGATGCATTTACTTCCGAAACATATCAATGGCCAGATATCGATATATTCTATCGCACCAAAGCTGGATATGAAGCTGCTTTAAAATGTGTGCAAAGTTATGGCGTCGCTGAAATAGTGACTAGTCGTTATGCAAAAACCATAGAATCACAACTTATTCTTCAAGACCCAAAGGGTAAAGGGAAAAGCTTACTTATTCGGCCCAAACTGCAACTAGTGGGGGATGTGATTGAACACGGCTCTCCGGAAAAGGTGCTTGGGAATTTTGATATATGTAACTGCATGGTTGCTTATGATCCTTTTACTTCCGACGTGTACTATCATGATGCTGTATTTTCAGACGAGTTTAAACTTAATGATGAGTTTACGAGTGAGTTACACGCGTTTAGAGTTGCAAAGTATTTGAATTTATATAATAACAAAATATCTAAGGCCAGTATTCCGCTTCTTCAAGCTTGGGCAACACAAAGAACGATAGAATTACAGACAGAAATCAAAGAACGTGGAAAGGAAGGTATTTCACTTAGACACCCAGACAAACCTTTACAAGATTACTTGGCTTTAGTGACAGATCCAATGCTCGCGCATGTATTTGATTACAAACATTATTTAACCTTTGCGGCAATCCCAAGGTTATTTAGATATATTCGTGGTGGATTTAAAACTCAGAACGATCTTCTAAAACATTTTGGACGGACTTTTGCCGGTCGACCAATTGTAGAACTTACACCACAGTTAGAAATACTGCTTATTAGTTGGTGGAAAATACAACGAGATAGCGTTCCGGAAGTTAAAATTGTTAGTACACCCATTATAGCTAAACCACGTAAACTTAAAGCTAAATGGACTGCAAATCCGGCTATTACGGTTGATAACACTGCGTTTAGGAACACTTTAATTGAAAGTATAGCAACTAATGCGCGCAAACATATGGATTATGAAATTTTAAAGGAGATGATCGATGAAAGTAAAGCTACTCCGTGAAGGAGCTAAAATGCCAGAGCGAGCACACCCAACTGATGCAGGCGCGGACGTTTTCTATTGTCCTAACGGCAGGCAAGCATCTGCAAGATATGATGAAGATAGGGGTGGTGTGCTCATTCCACCTCGTATGTCGGTTGTAATTCCAACCGGCATAAGTGTCGCCGTGCCGGTTGGGTACATGTGGGAAATTAAAAACAAGTCGGGAATCGCTAGTAAACAAAATTTAGTTGTAGGCGCATGCGTGATTGATTCCGATTATCGTGGAGAGATATATATAAATCTTCATAATATAGGAGTGGAATCTCGCCTTATAATGCCCGGGCAGAAAATCGCACAGGGTGTTTTAATTGCAGTTAATTGCTGCGAGTTTGAGGAAGTTAAAGAATTAAATGATACCGTCCGTGGAAGCGGTGGATTTGGAAGTACAGGAGTATAAAATGTATTTATGGGAAAAGATTATATTTGGAACCGTCGCAGCCACGCTGGTTGGAACATTATTGTTTATATTTGTGTGGGTTGTACCTAACACGGTAAAGTGTTCTAATGAATGTGCTGTACAACAAGATATGCCAATTGGTGATTTTCATGTATGGTATGATGAATGTAAGTGTGAAAATCAATTATTTTCATTTCCCCATGATAATTGGGTAAATGTATATACAAAGGCGTGTGGGCAATAATGATTGAGCGTCATTGTGGTAAGTGTGAGCGATTAGAACAAAAGCGTTGTAATTTAAAAGAACGAATAGTATTACTTGAAGCAATGCTTGAAGGTTTTTTTTGATCCAAGATATCTTTTTAAAGTATCCGGGGATACAGCAATTAAAATATTCACCATTAACCGAGCTTAGAGCAACTTTTATTAACTAGTTATAGTATTGCAGAGGGAGCGACTATAAATGGCTAATAATAACGATAATGATGATTGGTCTAAATGGCGATTGTTAGTATTAAAAGATTTAGAACGTTTAGACGAAAACATTAAATTGTTTGACCCCAAAATTAATTCAATAGTCGAGCAAATTCAAACATCGATTGATAATAAATTTGACAAATTGGAACAAAAATTAGAAAACGATTTCAACAAAAGGTTAAGAGACTTAGAAGTTGCGATGATTACTCTCAAAGTTAAGGCTTCAACCATTTCTGCTGTTGTTGCGGTAGCTGTTAGTGTTGGTCTTTCATTGTTTAAAATATATATAGGATAAAAAATGCTTGAAGAAAGAATTTCGAAACTAGAGAATGAATTTAAAACGTTTAAATATAAGGCAATAATCTTTCCTGCCGTTATTTCATTTATTGTCAGTTTGATGCTGTGGAACATACTAGTTTAAATTGAATACGTTTGTATGTTAACCCGTGATTAATACTAATTAATATATGCAAATAAAATCACTCCTTCACTCATGGCGCGATACATTAGATTTAGATGATGGTTATTTATTTGAATCTAGAAAATCTGATGCGATAGCTAAATACCCAAAAATTACAACAGATATTCATACTATGGTGGATCGGGATCCTACCAATAACAATAAATATTTGCCTTATTTTGCAAAAGTTTATGGTAGTATATATGAAAAAATGTGGAAAACCGTGTATGATGATAGGCTCGCGATCGAGCGCCGTCTTGCAGGCCCCTTCCGGGCGTTGGTAGATATCCGCGAAGATGCCAAGAAGTACACGGACAGCGAAATGCGACATAAAGCTTCTTCTTTTATGTATGATATCATATTTTTTCATAACCACCAAAACCTATTTGAGCATAGAGATATATTCAAATATTTTACTATAGAATCTCTAAGGACCGCCTGCTCGTCGGCAGAGCATAAACTTGAACAACGAGAAATGGAAAAACAATTAGCTAAAACAGCCAAACAAGGTGCTAGTGCTGTCTATTATGAACATAATATGATTGTTAGAAGAATCACATCGCATGCGGCCAGCGCATTATATGGTTTAGGCGCGCAGTGGTGTATTTCGCAACGTGATAATCCGAGTTATTGGAATGATTATGAAAAACAGGGCAGTGCCTTTTTATTTCTAGAATTAAAAAACAACCCGCCAAGACAAAACAAACAAAAATTTGCTTTTCAATATACCACTAGTGGTTTAGAAGATATATATAATGAAGAAGACCACTCTGCAGCGGTTGATGAATTAAAACCAGCTTTACATGAACATTTGATTCGTGATTCTAAAGACAAAAAATCTTTAGAATTAATTTTAAATGTAATTGGTTTTTTTGATGAAGCACATGCGTCAGATTTAGAAGAATTAGCAGAGAACCACGGCCCCGCTGTAGCT
>Ga0098047_10001256_pt1 | contig 10402 bp, 10 predicted proteins | sample 12_taG_FD_92585 | JGI IMG/M metagenome (GOLD analysis project Ga0098047, IMG submission 92585) | Marine viral communities from the Subarctic Pacific Ocean - 12_ETSP_OMZ_AT15267 metaG | ecosystem: Environmental > Aquatic > Marine > Oceanic | place: Subarctic Pacific Ocean | collected 2015-01-16 | reverse complement strand
TTCAAGACAATGAAGACTATGTAACCAAGCTTAGACTAGCGGTCAGTGATCTATATCAACATTATCGCGAATTAAATGCAGATATAGACGATTTGAGAATAGATCTTAATGATTATATGAGTACGGGAGAGAAGCCAAGCAGATTTGCAGAGCCAGATGTAATCCCCGGAGCGGCTAGCATGTCAATAAATACAAATCCCGGAGGAAAACCAATGATGGAAAAATTAAAACTAACCAAATCACAATTGATGAACATTATAAAGGAAGAAATTGGAAACGCTCTAAAAGAAATGGACGACAACCCCGCGTTGCACTCTTCCGCTTTCGAGCTTTTAACAACGCTTGAAGATATGGGATATACAGATCCAAATAGTATGAGACAAGTGCTCGAATCCGCACTGATGTCTTTGCAAGACTCTGAGGAGCAGAAGCCATGGGCTCCGGAACTCGGGAACCTCCCGGCTCCAGGCCCGGGAGAGCCAATGCAATGAGGATTACTAAGTCATATCTTAAGCAGATTATTAAAGAAGAGTTGGAATATGGCGATATGTTCACTTCAAATGAAGCAACGGAGCTTCGCGATCTTTATCAAGCTTTTAAACTTCAACTTTCAGAGCAAACCCCAGAGATGGTGAGACTTGATGAAGAAATTCTCGAGAAAATAGAGCAAATTGAAATAAGGCTAAATGAGCTTGCAAAATAATTCTTGACAAGCAAAATACTTTGTGTTATAGTATTGAAAGAGGCAAAATAGGAGACCCATGAAGTTCGCCCATCTTGCGGATACACATATCCGCAATTTAAAATATCACTATGAATATCGTATAATATTCGACCAAATATACGACAAACTGCGAGAAGAGAAAGTAGATTGTATCATTCACTGTGGAGATCTCGCACATACAAAAACTCAATTGAGTCCTGAATACTTTGAGATGGCATCAAACTTTCTCAAGAATTTAGCAGACATAGCACCCACCTACATAATACCCGGAAACCACGACGGAAACCTCCGAAACTCCAGTAGGCAGGATGCCATCACTCCTATCGTTGAGGCCCTAGAACACCCAAATCTGTTCCTCCTGAAGGATTCTGGTGAGACACCGTTGAATGACAAGTTCACCTTAAATGTGCTATCTGTTTTTGATGAGGATAATTGGGCTAAGTCGACCGATGAAAATAGCATTAACATTGCTCTCTATCACGGATCTATTTCCGGAGTAAAAACAGATCTTGGATGGACAATGGAGCACGGTGAAAATGACGTATCTATTTTTGATGAGTTCGATTTTGCTTTTCTCGGAGATATTCACAAGACGAATCAAATATTAGATCACGATGGAAGAATTCGTTATCCTGGTTCAACAATTCAACAAAACCATGGAGAGTCTAATGACAAAGGTTTATTGATTTGGAATATTCGTGATCGAGATGATTTTGATGTTGAACACGTTTCTTTTATAAATCCGAAACCGTTTATTACTGTTAACTTAACTCCAAAAGGAAGGATTCCAAACAAGACATCCGTCCCAGAAGGTGCTAGACTTCGTTTGGTATCTAACAATAATCTTTCACTAGATGTTCTTAAGAAAGCAGTTGATGTTGCCAAGGCTAAATTTAAGCCAGAAAGTGTAACTTTTTTGAATAGAGCTTCCGGAGACAGGACAGACATTTCAGATTCAATCAATAACATATTTCAGGAAAACTTAAGAGACTCGGCAGTCCAAAAAAGACTTATTAAAGATTATTTGAAGGATTATGGCCCAACAGAGGAAATAGCTGAGAAGGTTCTGGAACTGAATAAAAAGTATAATTCCGCTGTTGAAGAAGATGAAGAGGTTGCTAGGAACATTAATTGGAAACTTAAAAGTATTGAATGGGATAACTTATTCAATTATGGAGAAAGTAATAAAATTAATTTTGAAAATCTAAATGGAGTTGTTGGTATCTTTGGAAAGAACTTTTCAGGAAAGTCAAGCGTTATTGATAGCCTGTTATACACATTGTATAACTCGACCTCTAAAAATAATCGCAAAAATCTTCATTTGATAAACCAGACAAAGGACAATTGTCGAGGAAAGGCAGAGATAACAGTTGGGCACAATATCTATGAGATAGAAAGAACTTCAGAGAAATATGAGAAGAAGCTTCACGGTAATACGACAGTTGAAGCGAAAACAGATATTGAATTTTCAAAGCGCGATGAAGTTATTGGAGAAAATATTAGTCTAAATGGCTTGTCAAGAAATGATACAGATAAAAATATAAGGAAGATGTTCGGGACAATGGACGATTTTCTTTTTACATCGATGGCTTCCCAACTTGGATCCCTCATGTTTATTAGTGAAGGTTCGACAAGAAGGAAGGAGATTCTTGCCAAATTCTTAGATCTTGAAATGTTTGAAAGAAAATTTAAACTAGCAAAAGATGACGCTTCAGATCTTAGAGGCATGTTGAAGAGACTAGAAGGTACAGAATTTGACGAACAAATCAAGGAAGTAAATGAAAAGCTTTTTGCGATTGAGTGTGATATTAAAAAGCAAGAAAACTCTTGCGAACAAATAACAGAAAATATAGACATGTATCGAAACAAAGTCGAAGAAGTTAATGAAAGAATAAATATTATTCCAGTTGAGATTATTGATATAGACGAGGTGGAAAAGTCTTTAGAACATAATAAAAAGGAAAAAGATTTATTAATTGGAAAAAGTAAAAAGTTCTTTAACAATATTAAAAACAACAAAGAGCTTTTGAGTAAAATAGAAAGTTTTTTGAATGACGATTTTGACATAGAAGACATCAAGAGTAATAAATCAATTGTTGTTGAGAGACAAAATCAACTAAATTTAATATGTAATGATATTAAAGTTCACGAAGCTAAATTAAAAGTTAAGGAGGGTAAAGCCGCACTCTTAGAAGAGGTTCCTTGCGGAGAAGAATTTTCTCATTGCAAATTTATCAAGGATGCTTATGGAGCGTTGAGGCAGCTTGATGAAGTGAAGAGAGAGATTGACGACTTAAGAACTGCAGAAGAAGAAACGTTTGGTGAAATAAAGAAACTAAATCCAGAAAAAATCGAAGAGCATATTGAAAAGTATGATAAGCTTCTAGAGAAACAAAATGAAATAAATTCTGAAAACTCTTCTTACGAATTAGAAATCGAGAAGAGCAAAACTAAGATAGTTGGGTTTCAAAAAGAAGTTGAACAATTAAATAAAAAGGTGATAGAATATAATAAAAATAAATTAGCGATTGAAAATCTAGAAGCACTGAACTTCGAAAAAGATAATTTTTTGAGAGCTATAGTAAAAGAAAAGGAAAATTTGTCAGCGTGTCAAAATCGTCTTATTGATTTATCGAAAGAACATGGTTCTATTGAACAAGCTCTTAAGAATCTCGAAGACGATAAACAAGAACTTCATGATCTCCGAGAAGAATATGCTGCTTATGATTTATTTATGAGATGCATGCATTCAAACGGAATTGCTTATGATATTATTAAAAAGAGACTGCCAATTATTAATGCGGAGGTCGCGAAGGTTTTAGCTAATATTGTTGACTTTGAAGTTTTCTTTGAGGCAGAAGATAAAAAGCTAGAAATATTTATTAAACATCCAAAATTTGATGCAAGGCCCATTGAACTGGGCTCGGGATCAGAAAAAACAATAGCTGCAATGGCCATACGATTAGCTTTGTTGAACGTGTCAAGTCTGCCAAAGCCGGATTTGTTTATTCTTGACGAGCCAGCAACTGCCTTGGATGAAGAGAATATGGAAGGTTTTATTAGAATCTTAGATATGGTTAAATCATATTTTAAAACTGTTCTTCTCATTTCTCATCTGGATACTCTAAAAGATTGTGCAGATATGACAATTGAGATCGAGAAGAAAGGTAATTTTGCTTATGTTAATTATTAAGGAGGAAATATATAATGCAAACAGCTGAACAATTTATCAACGATAGTGTAGAAGAACTTCTACAGAAGGTCGCTAAATTAGAAAGGATTGCCGAAGTGGCATCTCAGTATAAAGAGATACACAATGATAAATTTGCTTCATATAATGAAAGAGAATATGTTCTTGAAAAACTTGGCGAAAGCTTAGAAGAATATGAGTTGTTTTTAAGTAAATAAAACTAAGTATAATATTAAAGGAGAATTATTATGGCTAAAATGAAAGCTTTTATGGACAAACACGTCGAAAGGTTTATAAGTAGAAAATTTTTGGCGTGGATGACAGCGACTGGACTGGCTATTCACGGTTCTGTTACTAGCGACAATTGGGTTGCTGTCACGCTCGCTTACATTGGAACCCAAGCATTGGTTGATATGGCTACAGCTTGGAAGCATGGATTTAAAGAGTAATGAGTTGGTTAGCTACCAAAGTGTTCATTGAGAAGGCTTTTCTCTGGCTAAAAACTTATTGGTATTATCCAGTAGTTGTAATTTACACTCTTATACTTTGGCTTGTGTTTAGAAAAGACGGCTCCACTGCTATTGGAGCTTTAGAAATAAGAAGCGATAGTTATAAAAAGCAAATCGATGTTATTAATAAAACTCGCGATGCCGAGATTAAAGAAAAAGAAGAGTTAAATAAAGTTTTTAATGAAACAATTGAAAAAGTCGAAATAGAATTAAAAAAGAAAAATGAAACTCTTGATAAAAACAAAAAGAAAAGAGTTAAAGAAATTGTCGAAAATCATTCTGACAATCCAGAAGAGTTGGCAAAATTAGTTAAGGAATCATTTGGTTTTGAAATCGTTGAATAAAATAATAGCAATTGTTTTGCTTATGACTTTTCCATTAATGGCTTTTGCTGATGATACTCCAAAGATTAAACCAATGAACCAGGGAGAAATCGCCCCATTTCCCGGAGTGCTTTTTAATTCAGCGGCAGTCGCGCAATCAATCGCTGAAAAAGAATATAACGATGAACAATGTAGATTAAGAATTGGTCACATAGAACAAAAAGAAGATGCAAAGTGTATGCTTCTAGTTACAACAGCTGCAGTAGAAATGGATTTCTTAAAAAAGAAATATGATTCAATATTGAAGATTAAAGATGAAGAAGTTAATCGATTTGAAAAACTTGCTTTAGAGAAGCCAAATAAAAATTCTCACTGGTGGTTTGCCGGGGGAATGGTTGCAGGTATTGTCACATCAGTTGTAATTTTTTATGCGGCAGTAGAAATAGGAGAGAGGGATTAATGTGTTTAATATGTGTTGAATATAATAGAAATAAATTGACCTTGAACGAAGCATGGAAAAATCTTCACGAAATGACTGAAGTGATTGGTGAAGATCACACATGGGAAGTTATAAATAAACTTTGGGAAGAAGAACTGAAAAATGAGGAAGAAAGAGAAAGATCCAAACTTAATAGCAAAAATTGAACAAGCTATTGAAAAGAAGTATGGAAAAGATGCAGTGTTACATCCGAAAAACAATTGGGACGAAAAGAAGGAACAGGAGTATCTTAAGCAGGCAGAAGAAGTTCGTAAGAAGGATAGGGTAAAAAAAGAGAAAACTGAAAAGATTGAAAAAGACGGGTTTTTGATCAGCAAGAAACTACTTACAAAGAGGAGTAATAGGACTTGTCCAGTTTGTGAAACTTATTCTTTTAGTATCAAAGATGATGTTTACATGAACAAATATAATTGTTGTTTCAAATGTTATATTGATTATGTTGAAGGAAGAGAAGAACGCTGGGAATCTGGATGGAGACCAAATCAAGGAGAAGAATAAATGGCTACTGTGTTAGATGTTATAAGAGGAATTTCGCAAGCTGCTGCAAATGCTTATGATGGTTCGCATGACGAACGTTATATGGCAGATGGCGAGGCAAAGAAGGCAGGCCTTCGAAGGGAAGAGGGCGACTCTGTTTTGGAGAGTAGAGAGATTGATGGCTTTAATGTTCGCTTCACTGGAAATAAGATAAATATTTTATATCACGCTGAAATTAAACTCAAAGAAACTCATGATCGAAACAAGTTCGAAAATACGGTTGCAGCCAGCATTAATGATATAGCCAATTATTTGAAAAGAGAATACAAAAAAGTCACAGGCGACACTTTAACTCTTACAAAAGAGGGCGAACCAGACATCTTAGTTCAACACATCAGCAATGTTAGAAGTAATTGCCAAGCCACATGTGTATATAAGGTTGGCAACTTGGAAGGTGTTGTGCCCGTCGATGAAGGGTCTTCTGCAAAAGAAAGATTAGACCAAGTTACAAAAGATTGGCTAGCATACAATAAGAATTTTGAAATTGGCAAAGGCAAGAATCACGCCAAAAACGTAACCAGAAAAAAAGAACAATAAGAGGCATTATTGAAAGATTACAAAGAGCTTGCGAATTCAAATCATTTAAAGCAAGCAGAACATAGATTTCATAACAAGAAATTAGCAGCGTTTATATCGCCAGCCGGAGGCGGAGGCTCTCATTTTATTTTACACAAATTGCAGGGTCATCCGCAATTGTTAACTTTAATGGAAGATGCATTCGCGAGATCCGCGCCCGAAGGTGGAGTAACTACAGCTGAATTTAAACAATATTTCACAAGCAACAACTTTCCCGGGCGCTTGCTTAGGAAGCAACTTGAGCCTAGAAAAAGAAACCGAGAAGTTGACAATGTTAAGTGGCTAATAATGAACAAGCCAGAATTGGGTCGTATAGCTTACCATAGAAATTTTCATTATAACGACATTTCCTTGATCTATGGGTTTAGAAATCCAATGTCATTTTATTATTCATGGTTAGAAAAATGGAAAAGTTATGGCAAGGAAAAGTATGGCGTTGAGCCAGATGAAAAAATGATACAACATTGGTTCGAAAGAACTATAATGAGTTCGTTGTATGAGTTTGCACAGTTTTATGATCCGGAAAAAGACCACGTTATTAATTTAGAGCAATTTTCATCTAATATTGACGAATCCTTAGCGAGTGTTTTTAATTTCCTAAAAATTCCAGCAATCAAGAATGACGAATTAGTAACTGTAAAAACATGTTTAAACGAAATAGAAGCAGAAGTACAAGGTTTGGACAAGACTAATCAGGACAGATTTTCAGAAGACAACATTTCTGCACACTTTGACAAAGGCATTCTTACAATGTCCTATAATCTTGAGAATGTAAAGGCAGATGCAGGTTCTCGTAGAAATCTATTCAGCTCTTTTGTAGGTTCTTGGGACTTGCCACCAAAAGTGCGGGGTGAAGATCTTGTTATGGGAGTAGCGAATGATACTCTTTTTGCAAAAACGTGTGGAGACAATCAGCCACTTACGAAAAAAATGCACACGATCCATGCAGATAGAAAAGACAGAACAGAAGAAGTGCTGTATTGTGAAAAGTGTGAGACTCCACATCTTGGCCCAGGGCATTATAATTATATTAGAAAAGAAGACAACAGCTTCTTCAATAAGTGGAAAGAAAAAGAAAATTCAGATCAAGTCTATAAAAGATTTAGCGAAAAGATAGATCCAGGTATTATGAATTATTTTGCGGAAGAATTGTACTTGTCCGATAAAGACGGGTCCGAATTCTTAAAAAGAATGAAGAAGTGCCTAAATAGGTTGTATAATTTCTAACAACAAATATGGCTATGAAATAATCTATGAACTATTTATAATAGAAATCTTTTATCTGGAGAAATAGTTTATGCCAAGTTATGCTTTTATTGGAGTTGGAGAACTAACAGGAAGCTGGAACCCAGCTACAAATAGTGGCTCACTTAATAGTGGGCTGCCACTAGAGAGATCTGGATCCGATCCGTTCGGACCCGGGTCAGGAGATAACATTTTTGCACACAGCGGCAGCAACTACAAAGGTACAGGTGGATATCATGCTAGTACAAACCTCACAGCATCGACAGGCGATTACTGGGAAGTAAATAATACTGCGGAATTCACACTTGATGAAAATAGATCTTTTTCAAATTTAGATTGGGTTGTTTACGATGGGGCGAAGTGGGTAAGAATAAGTAATTCAGACAAAGTTGGAAGCGTATTAGTAGGAAACACAACCAATGAGTTAGCAGTAATAACAAACGATTTAGATATTGAATACGGATTGAATGTCAACACTGTCAACAGCGACAATGATTTTACTGTTAGTGCCCTCGGCGTAGAAAATGCTCTTTGGGTCGACGCCAGTACCAACTATGTCATAATGGGTACAGGATCAACAAAAGTCGGCGTTGGAACGGCTTCCCCGGGCGGTCCACTTCATATATATAAAGCGGCTGCCAGCCAAGACCACACACCCATGGAATTACTGAGACTGGAACAGAAAGATGAAGGCGTTGACATGTCCGCTGGACACGGACCTGCCATTACTTTTTACGTTGGAGAAACTGGCGGCTCGGATCACGGCGGCACTGTGGCGGTTGTTAGAGAAATTGAAGGCGATGCGGATTCTGCTGCTGCCATGTCCTTTTATACTGCGGGCGATGATAGTGCCCCAACAGAAAAAATGCGAATCACTAGTACGGGTAGAGTCGGCATCGGCGACACTTCTCCGGACGCACTTCTTGATATTCAAGGAGCTTCAGCTACTGGCGTTCCAACCCTCCTTGTCGATCATGATGATGCCGACGTGGTTGGTATTGATATTAACCTCGCAAACGATACCGCAATTGGTATTGATATTGATGCAAGCAACACTACGGCAGCAGTACTTGATATAGTTGCCGATGCCTTGACAACTGGAACAGCGTTAAATATTTCAACAGCAGCAACCGGCGACAATGCCGGAAGCTTAGTCAAAATAGCTCAAGCAGGCAGTAGAGCAGGTTCGGCACAAAGCATCGGACTTGATATAGACTTTAACACGGTAGCAAATGCCAGCGCAAGAGCGTTTAGAATTGACTCCGAGCAAACGACAGGCACTGTTTTTGAACTTGATGCCGATCAAATAACAACTGGGTATGGTCAAACTCTAACAGTCGATGCTTTGACAACTGGAACCGGACTTTATGTTCAGAGCGTAAGTGCTAACTTGAATGGAGCAAAGATTGGCAATTTTCTTGCCAACAGTACTAGCACAGATGATTATACTATTCTTCATATCGCAAAGGTTAATTCAAACCTTTCTGACACAAATGCAATAGTTGGCCTGGATATCGACTTTGGCGGAACTGCCGGCACAGCAGGTAGGGCATTTAGAATTGATTCCGAGCAAACAACTGGCAAGGTATTTGAGCTTGACGCCGGCGAAATAACAACTGGAACAGCCCTCGAGGTTGATGCAGGTAAACTAACATCTGGAAAAGGAATTTATTGCTATGCCAATAATTCAAGCGTAAATGGTGCTTCTCTTGTGGAGTTTGATGTTGCCGGAGGAAGTTCAGATGATTTTAATGTACTCAAAGTAGTAAAATCTCATTCAACCGTTTCTGACTCGAACGCGCAGATTGGAATACTTATTGATTATGATGGAGTTGCCGGAACAGCAGCAAGAGCATTTAAAATTGAATCTATGCAAACAACAGGTGTTGTCGTTGAAGTTGATGCTACTGATATCACAACGGGAAATGCCATGGAGATTGCATTAGCCGATAGAACAACTGGAACTGGACTACAGGTCAGAGACACTGGGACAGGCGACAATGCCGGAAGTTTAGTGTACATTTCTCAAGCAGGCTCTAGAGCAGGTTCAGCAGCCAGCATTGGTTTGGACTTAGATTTCAACACAGTAGCGAATGCGAATGCAAGAGCACTTAGAATCGATTCCGAACAAACAACCGGCATCGTTGCCGAGATTAATGGTGATGCCATTACGACTGGCAAGGTCATTGACATTTCGGCTGACGCTCTTACAACCGGAAACGCCTTATATATTGATGATAACTCATCAAACACAGGAACAAGATCTACAGTCAGTATTGTTCAAAACCATGCTTCAGCAACAGGAGCAACTGCGCTAACGTTGCAGTCAGATGGTGGAAACATCGGCATGACACTTGATAAAAACGCATCTGGCGATGCAGCACAAGATGCAATCGGTTTGAAGCTTGATTTTGACAGAACAGTCGCGTCCTCCGGAACCGCTGCGCACAACGACATAGGTATAGATCTAGACGTCAACTCACGAAGTTTGGGAACCTCCACTGTAAAGGGTATGGATATTGATGTTGTTGGCCACACAGATGGCACCCATACAGCATATGGTATTGACTTGGATGTTGATAGCGCAGACACCAACATTGGTATACAAATCAACACAGCCGGTACGCACTTAAAACTCATCGCCAATGCAGATACAAATGATTACGCGACATTCACAGTTGCGGATACTGGTGATTTGACGATTGCTACAGTTGGCGATGGCACTACAGATTCAGATTTGGTATTAGATGTTGACGGAGACATTGAACTAAACGCTGACGGTGGTGATATAACATTTAA
>Ga0098047_10001251_pt1 | contig 10425 bp, 14 predicted proteins | sample 12_taG_FD_92585 | JGI IMG/M metagenome (GOLD analysis project Ga0098047, IMG submission 92585) | Marine viral communities from the Subarctic Pacific Ocean - 12_ETSP_OMZ_AT15267 metaG | ecosystem: Environmental > Aquatic > Marine > Oceanic | place: Subarctic Pacific Ocean | collected 2015-01-16 | reverse complement strand
GTGTTATTGATTATAAAGTGACATCTGCTTACAGCGTTATCTATGGCAAACCAGAATGGGAGAAGCAACTCAATGTCTACGCCTACCTCGTTCGCCACGGGAAGGGGGTAGGGGTTAAGGATCTAAATGTCTGTGCTATCATCAGAGATTATACAGCCAGCAAAGCAAAGACCACCAAGGGATACCCTGCCTCACCAATTGTCACAGTTCCCGTGAAAATGTGGAGCGAGGAAGAACAGGATAGATATATCCAACAACGGGTTCAGCTACATAACAATGCTTTAACTCTCGAAGAATTAAACGGAACACTCCCTCTCTGCACTGACGAGGAGCGGTGGGCAAAGCCTACTGTATATGCAGTGCATAAGAAGGGAAGGAAGTCAGCACTTAAACTCTTTAATAAGACTGCTGACGCAGAAGAATTTGCCAGTCAAAGTTCAGATCGAAAGGTGGTCGAGCGCCCTGCCACCTACACTCGATGCGCTGGCGATTATTGCAGGGTTGCACAACATTGTGATCAATGGAGAGGTAACTAACCATGTCACTAACTTTTAACATTGAGACTATTACTCCACGACAAGCAACCAAGTTGCTGGAATCTAACGTGGAGAACAACCGCCCGATTTCTGATCGGCATGTTCAGAGTCTTGCCAGAGATATGAAGGAAGGTAACTGGGCAGAGAACGGAGAGACAATCAAGGTGTGTCCTCAAGGCAGTGTACTTGATGGACAACATAGACTATGGGCGTGTGTAGTTTCTAATCGCCCCTTCACCACCGCTGTCGTGCGCGGCGTGGAGAACTTGGACAATGTAGACCGCAACCGCCCACGCTCACTCGCAAACGCATTACACATGCGTGGCTACGAGAGAGCGCCTAAGTTAGCTATAGCTTTGAACACCTGTTGGCGTTGGGAGAATACTAATTGGCGTTCATATATTGCCAAGCCCACCATCTCAGAAGCCATCCGATTTCTTAATGACAATTTTAATCTAGTGAACGCCGCCATGCGTTACGGCCTGAAGCTGAGAAACATTGACGGTTCTTTAGAACAAACAGCGTTGGTCTTCTGGCGGTTGTCGAAGGTAATCGGAGCGCCGAACACGATGAAACTGTTCGATGATCTGGCATCTAACGAGTGGGTAGACATTAACGATCCCTTGTTTCGCTACTACGAACTTGCAATGAAAGCAAAGGGTATGCCAAGAAAGCCACATAAATTGTTGAGGTTGAACTGGTTGATCCGTGCATTCGATGCAAGGTTAAATGGCGAGAGCCATGCAAGCGGTAGGTTTCTGCGCTGGGATGTATCCAAAAAAATGCGGCTGTTTACTGGTGAAGAGTTAACCAACAACGATAATGCCCAAAGAGATTAAATCCTGTAGACCCAGTGGTGTAGTGCCGCTGGGTTTTCTTTAACATTGACGGAGCAATAGATGATTGCCAAAGAAATAGCAGAGGCTTTTTTTGCAACAGCCTTGGACATATCGAAGAACCCATTGGTGAAGGATGTCGAAAACAAGTTTGCAAATTTCAAGTACGTTCCTATCGATGCGTACTACAATGCTATCCCTAAAATTGCGCTGAAGCACGGCTTGTTCTGGAGATGCAGGGAGCAAGAGGTGATTGCAGAGGGGAAGACTCTCTTCTTCAAATTCTCTTTTGATCTTCTGCATAAGAGCGGCAGTGGTGTTGAAGACTTTGATACGGTAACAATCAATCACCCTGCCCAAGGTCCACAAACTGCTGGGTCTGCACGGAGCTATGCTGAAAAACTTTTTATGAGAACCGCATTCAAGGTGGTGACAGGAGAGAAAGACAGTGAGTTCTTTCACGAGACAGAGCCAGAGGATTTATCTATTCCTGATGGCGAAGGTGCTAACAACGATGACGATAGCCTTAACCTTCAGCAAGCCAAGGACTTGGAAAAGAAACAAAAGAAATCCAAGGACGTAGGTGGAGCAAAGGTTAAGAACCTATCTGAGTTCCGAGATAAATTCCGCGATGATGAGGACAAGTTGTTCAGTCAAACAGATGACGGCATGGTTCTCAAGGAGCCAAATGGTATTGGCGGTTGGGATAACGTCGAAGATATAGTCCATACATTTATGCCAAGGCTTGATGACATTCAGGGCGATGGTAAAAAATTCAAGGACAAGCAGGAATGTGTGAAAGGTATCAATACATTCTTTAAGATTAATCGCTCAATGATTGAGGGAGCTATGACTGAAAAAAGCCCTGAGACTTTCGGCAGAGTCATGGCAATGTTCAAGGCGGCAAAGATTGCTGCCAACGCTGGTAAAGTTTACGATTCAAAATAGGAGAGAGCTAATGCCTAGTCAAAAATTTGGAGCAGGTAATCTGTTCCGCAATCAGAGGGCTGTTGCTTCTCTGCAAATCAACACACAAGATACGGACAACCGCCATCAGTATGCACCAGATTTAACTGGCGACATGGAGATGACAAAGAGTCAACTTCAAGCGCTGGTTGAACTGTTCAAGAGCGGTGACACAGAAGTATCTCAGCGTAGTGCCACCAAGGGTGAGGCAATTGTTAAGGTCTCAATCTGCGGTAAGAAATATCAAGGCAACAAAGCTGGAGACTATCTTGCTGTCTGGCTCGAAGAGAAATGGAAGCCAGAGAAGAAGAAGGAAGAAGTTAAGAGTGACCCTGATGACGACATTCCGTTTTAGATCACAGTCTCATCTTAATAAAGTGAGGGGGAAGCCATGTCTTATATGTGCTTCCCCCCAAACTGTTGCTCACCATCTAATGTTTACCGAACATCCCGCTCTATCCCTTAAAGTTTCTGATCTCAACACCGCGCCTCTATGCTCTCAGCATCATAGAGAGCTACACTTACATGGAAACGAGGAGCAATGGTGGGCCTTACAAGGGGTAGACCCTATGGAATTTGTGAAAGAGGTAACTAAAAATGATCAATAGCCAAACTGCTCAAGATAAATATGAGCAAACTATTAAAGACTGGAAAAGACAGTTCCAACATAAAGAACAGCTTCTCATAAGAGTCTCTGAGGAACAGAAAGAAAAGATATTGGATTACTGCAAACAAAAGCAAATTCCTATGAGTGCCTTCATCAGATGTCTCATAGATATGGCCCTCGCTGAGGTAGAGGGAGAGAACAATGGCTGATATAAAAGAAGTCTCTTATGCCTTTGAAGCAGTGAAGTCTGCACTAAGGCAAACGAAGGATGGCATTAGTATAAGCCTAGTGATCCATCCTAATGACGTACCTAACCCATTGCTCAGTGATCCTGTCGGCTCAAGATATATGGTAGGCATGGCTAGACTGGGTGATGATGACCAACCAGTTGAGTCCGAAGAGCAAAGAGAAGCAAGGCGTGATGTGACTTCTGCTGGTGCGCTGTGTCGTGACACAGACTTCCAGAAATGGCTAATGGATAATGGCTACTGTGATGACATATCAGAAGATGAAGCATCCAAAGCAGTTAGAATGTTGCTTGGGGTAGAGAGTAGGTCTGAAATTAAGATCAACCAAGAAGCCCAACGCAAGTGGCGCATCATGCGTAATCTATTTATTAAACGGTCAATGCTTATGGAGACTGATCTTGGATAAAGACATTAAGGCTGACCTATTACAGGAAGCAAGTGGTCTTGTTACTGGCCCAAGAGCCAAAGACTATGGGGATGCAACAATCAACCACATGAGAATAGCAGACCTGTGGAACGTATGGCTCAACAACAGATCGTGGGCGCATCATGGAGTGGTAACTCCATACGATGTTTCGATGATGATGAGCCTAGTGAAATTTGCCAGATGCCAACAGCAACCCAACCATGATAGTCACGTTGACATAGCTGGGTACTCGGCAGTCTCTGAGGATATATACGAAAAAATTATGGAGGTTGAAAATGACAGGGAAAGTGGGCCGTCCACGCAGAATACTGGGGCCAAGTAAGCCTTGGAACATAATGTTTCCAATCTCCCTGATTGCCAAGATCAACCAACGTGCTGATAAAGATGGCATAAGCCCAGCTTCTCTGGTTCGTAAGGCCACCGAAGAGTATGTAGATCAACCTAATATCATGGGTGACCACGGTAGTGGCTATGAGGCTGGTGTAAGGAGTGCCTTATTCTTCCTGAAAGAGGAAGCCGTAATGCCAAGGTTCCCATCAGGCAAGACATTGGGAGACAGCCTTGCTGATAAGGTATTGGAGAGACTTGGAATGAAATATATTGCAAGAGCTTGGGATGAAAAGGGGGAAGGTGACTAGCCCTCCCCCAGAAACATGAGGTAACTAATGGCCGTGACCATTGATACTAAGATAACAACTGTTGCTAATGTGGTAAACAGATATCTTAACGAACACATAAATTTTTTAGCAATAGATCATAAGCGCCCAGCATCAGCATGGCGGCAGATGAAGCCACATCTAGGATCTGTTCCCATAAATAAACTAACTGGCGCTATCGTTAGCTCTTACATGAGAAAAAGAAATGTTAGTCCCGGCACAATTAACCGGGAACTAGGAGTTCTAAACTCTGCGCTGCGGTGGGCCAATGCCCAAGGATATATTGACCGGCTAATATTTGTTCCCCGTATGCCAGCCACTCCACCTAGACAGAGATGGTTAACTGAGGAAGAGTGTGCCAGCCTTCTATCTGCGGCAAGAGAGTACCCTCATGTGTATGCGTTTGTTGCTATTGCCCTGTTGACTGGGCAAAGAAAGGAAGCAATCCTGTCACTACTTTGGGAACAGGTCAGATGGAACGAAGGACATATTGACTTCAATCAAGATGACGGCCTATCCAACAGAAGAAAAGGAAGGGCCATTGTCCCCATAAGCACGGAGATGGAGCAGCTTCTGCGGAGCATTCAATCGGATAGTTTATATGTTGTTAACAACAATGGGAGAAGGGTTCGGGATTTCCGAAAGACATGGGAAAAGATAGTAAGGAAAGCAGGGCTGGAAGGAGTCACCCCTCATACCATTCGTCACACAGTGGCTACGCAACTCGTGCGAAAGGGAGTCCCAATAATAGAGGTGGCAAAACTTCTAGGCCACAAGGACAGCAGGGTAACAGAGAAAGTCTACGCGAAGTTTGCTCCAGATTATCTGAAGAATGTAGTAGACAATTTATCTATAGCGGCCTGATTGATGCGATCCCATTACTATTTATCGCTGGGATCATGGTGATGGGAGCTTGTCTCTCCGCTACAGCAATCCCAGACTGACCTGTGGCATCGAGTACATTCATAGTGTCCATGAATCTGTTGAACCCGTGTAGTAGAGCCGCACCACGGGCAGACATGCCATCCATCGGGATCAAAAGAATGTTTTTTCCCATCTTTTATGCCGGAGGTAGGGGATGAAGACATAGGGAAAGAACCTGCTCATTGTAATAATGAATCTATTAAGAAACATTAGTGGCTTTGACATGGGCTTGGCTACGTCTAGGAAGAGGACAGCCCTCAACTTGTCAGTGTTGTTGGTGGCTGTATGCCCGTATGTGTCATCGAACAGGATGCACTTCCCCTCCTCCCAGTAGCTTCTCTCCCCCCCTACATCTATATAACACTTCCTTGGATCTGGAATATCCAGACCCAGATGAAGCCTGAGAACCCCTGAATACGGGCCAACGTGAGGGTTCAATCTCTTGCGTGGACCTAGCACAGAAACATATGCGGAAATAATGTAAGCATGCTTACTAATTATTCTCGTGGTGACAGGCATCTCCCTACAGTTCCTACGGAACCACAGACCTGCACCCTTGAGGAAGTACAGCTTCCACTTATCATCATCGGATATGTATTTCTGGTGTGGAGATATAGTCTGGAACGGAGCCAGATCATCGTACCTCTTTATAATTTTTTTATATTCATCCCGTATCAGATGGAAGTTCTCTTCCAGATCGGTGGTGATAGGGATGGACTTGGGATCATAGAACTTTTTTACCCCTAGCTTGTTCCCATTGCGGAACCAGCGTTGCACAAACCTCTCTATAATCTGCACTTCTTATACCACTACTCACAAAGCTCTTCATAAACAGCGTTGTAATGGTCTGCCCATTCTAAAGTACGAACAGGGAAGTGAACATCTACCAAATAAAAGAAGGGACCGGGGAGGCTGGAGCAAGGAATATATTTAACTGTCGGAGGGGGTGCGCTTATACTTGTCACGCAACCGCTTGCTATCAACATTATCAACAGCACGCTTGGCACGATCAATAGCTTTGTAAGCATCAACTAATCCTTTATTAACTGCTTTAGCTTCCCCGGCCTTCATCAATTGATGGTTCTTGGCCCACTCCGACAGAGTACCAGCCAGCTTTAGCAGACTCTTTACAATGCTAAATACATTAAACATTGATCATTCAATCTTCACCCGTCGTCTGCGTTACGATTCTTCAGTACATTGCCAGCAACTGTATTCAGGATCTTTAAAATCCATCCTACAATCCTGTCATCAGAAGTCGATTTAGTGAGTGCGGTTACGGCTGTCGCTGCAACCATCACACTGGTCACGGCATGAAGCCACGCCGGAAGACCATCAAAGAAATTTAATACTATATCCATTAGTTATCACCAACGTAATTATTGCCAAGCCTCATCATATCAGCAATTCGTCCTGCTCTCTGACCGACTTGTGTAGCCCATCTAGAGTCCAATAACTCATCACTGACCTGAGACCATGTAACCCTACCTTCGATTGCTTCTTCTATCAACCCAATGGTTTTCTTAAATGTTTTCAATCGGTTAAGCCCAAGATTAAAATGTAGATCAACGATAGCCATCTGTCTTGTGTCGTCCAGTAGGTGGAACCAATTAAATGCACGCTGTAATTCATTGATAGATATTTCTATATCACTAGATAAAAGAAAGCGTGCCTCCTCTTCAGTGATCCCCCTGTCTTCTAAATTTCTTCCTACTCCAATTGTCCATTTATTTGCTGGGCATTTATATAACTCTAGCTTCATACCTTCGTGACGTATCAATTGATCAGTCAACTTTTGTATGTCCATTATTCCCTCCTGAGAATTTCAGCCCTTCTGTCTGTAATGCTAGAAACAATTTCATTAGATAGCTTATCGATATCCATTAACATTTCTTTCTTGCGCTCACTGCTCATGCCACGGTCACTCTGTACTTGACGGCGGAATTTACGCAAGCCATCAAGTTGTTCCTTGATATCAGAGATAGCGTCCTTATAGATAGCAAGGTTCTTTCTTGACCTAAGATACCCAGTAGCTTTGCTTGGGTCAGTTTCAGACAGAGTTTTAAGAGTGTTGTTGAATATATCCAGTTCATTATAAAGCTCATGGAAAGCCTGTACTGGGCCACGACCTTGCTGTTCCTGAAGGAACCGTGCCATAGGCGGCTGTTGATCAAGCCTTCTGTCTGCCCTGTCTGGAATATTAGCAGCGTTCCTCATCGTAGAGTCAGCGGCCATCAAAATATAACTGCCAATAGTGCCAGTATAACCACGGACCATATGGTCTATCTTCTCGGCATCCCACCTTACCCTCATCTTTTCATTCAATGCCTCGGATAAAGCCAGAGATAAGGGAGATACATACTCTGGGTCAGCTAACCATGACTCATTCCTATCGCCCCAGTATGTAACAATAGGTCTACTGGCATACCAGTTATGGTTAGTCATGCCCTCAAGGATTGGCTGAAACCATTGAGGGAACGACACATTAAATGTAGTGGTAAGGTGACGAAGGGCAGACTCTTTTGTTTGGTTCATATCAGTCTCTTCGTCTATCACCCGCATAATTCTTTCAGGAATAACCTTAAACAGGACACCTACCTCAAATGGTATAGGTATCCTGTAAGCTGGAGTCTCTGGCCCAACATCCATACCAAACCATGTAGGTGGGATGATCCAATAATTATCCTTAATATATTCTGGAGCATTGTGATACCACGGGTTCTCATCTTCATCTCCCGTAGCCATTTTATAAGCTATGGTTAGAGCTACAATCTGAGCAGCCCTGAAGTAGAACCTTCTTCTTCTGGTGGCAGCGTCCATGCGAGGAGTCATCTTACCTGTAGAGCCACGATACAGAACGTCCAATCCTTGGATGCGTGCGTTTAAGAATGGAACCACTGCGGTAAGATACCTGATAGCAGAACTAGCGCCCTTCCTACTAAAGTTAATTACTTCAAGGGCTTCTATAATAGCTGCTGTTTCATCGCCCGTTTCTTTTAACACACGCTCATACACAGCAATACGAGTAGCCGTATCTGACGCGCCACTAAGTCTGTTAGCGTACTCCCACATAGATCGTATCGGATATCTATGAGGAGACTTCATCCTCATATGTTTCCTGAATGCCTTGATTGCATTCTTGGGATCGCCTTTGAAATCATAACCGCCCACCGCTCCACTTGCTTCCAATGCTGCGGAACTGGAGGAGTTTAAAAGAGCCTGACCATATCCCTTTAATGTGCCTATCACATTTGGCCCTATAACAGCCGACCCCACTCCAGAGGTTGTCCACGCACTGAAGGTATCACGAAGCATATTCGCTGCCATAAACGCTGGGTCTTTTGTTACTAACTCTCTCAGCAGAGTGGCTGGAGCGGCCTGTAATCCAAGGGCTGGCATACTCACATCATCAGTAATCATAAGTGAGTCCAGCATTAAGCTGTCCTGTACCTCATACCACCAAGTTTCTCCGTTTACCCTGACCCCAACCAAAGATGGATGAGGGTTTCCACCCGGAGGCTCGTCACTTTTGGTAGGCTCAGATGCCAGACCAAGCTCTCTTAAATCCCTGATGCCACGACTGACCAGCATATTCTGAAGGGATGATGTGACTGCGGCATCCAGATTACGGAGTATATTATTAAGTGGATCAGCTATACGTTGATTATCAGCAGCAATCCTTATCTGTGCGTCAGGGTTTCGAGCGCGAAGCTGCTCAACCCTACTGAATAACTCTTTATCCTTGGAAGTAAATCTTCTATGGTCAGATACATTGTTAACCATAATCCAGTATACAGGCTTGCCACCTTTCAACTCTCTTGGAGTTTTCGTATTATAGAAACTATGAAGAACCCTGTTGTTAGGATCTTTCATACTCCTATACATGACATCTCTTGTCGCCACACCTTCTGGGCTTACCTGTTCATAGATGACACCAGCGTCATCGAATAACTCACGATAGAAGGGAAGGTAATCTGCATTGGCCTTCCATAGTGTAGCCGCCTCATCACTGATAACACTACTGTCACGCATGATGTTGACCACTGCGTTGTTCCATAGCTGGTACTTACGGTACGCCTTGTCAATCTCAGGGTTTGTATCACCAGCACGGAGACCTATCTCTATATCCTCATCTGTAAATGTTTTCTCACGGCCCTCTGCCATAAGTCTTTGCGCTCTTCTGGCAGCAGCATACAGGAAGAACTCTCCCCACAATTGCTGCTTATCTATCTCGGCCAGAATATCTACAAGACCAGCAAGCTCAGATGGGTCTTGAATACGCACCTCTTCTCCTGTTACTGGATCTGTATAGGCTGTGTCTTCAACCATCCTGTCATAAGCAGCCTTGTATGCTGCCGCCACTTGCGGATCGCTATGGTTAATAAGGCCATCATGCAGAGCATATATCCTGCCACGGTCTCTGATAAGAAATCCTTTTGTAATGCCAGCGGCAGTTATCCCTGACTTTCTTGTAAGAAGTCCAGCAGCAGATGACGTAGCTGAATCAAGTGCTATGTCAGCATCAATGCCAAGTTCCTTGCGGAGCTTTATCTTCTGTCTTTCTCTGGCAATGAAGCCTGCAAACTTATCAACTATTTTCTGTCTAAACTTTGTTCCGAATGTATGGTCAGCAGGATCAGTGGCCCGGAACATGGAAAAGATTTTTTCCCAGAAAGTTTGGTCACCACCCGTATTCATAACCCTCTCTGCGGCTTCCCGCATATCAGGTTCCATACGGTCAAGACCCCTATCAATAGAGTATCTTTTTTTAATAGCTGGGCTTAATGTCAATTTCTCTTTGAACAATGGGGGCTTATCAGAGGCTGCTTTAACAGCGTCCTGAATACCACGCTGCTTGGCCAGACGTATCTTCTTCTGCATGTAGTCAGACATCGGCCTGTCTGTACCTATATTAGTAGCAGGCATAGGAACAGGATCAATCGACTTCCCATTCGATGGGCCATTCCATCCAGTGATTAAATGGAAGCCGTGCATTCCCACAAGGTCTGGCCTCCTTACTTCCATGCGAGGATAGGCACTGAATGGGATACGGTTGAATACAAATACAGAAGGATACCCAAGTTCAGGGTTATCCCACTCCATTCTAACCGCATCAAATCCATAAGAAGTTCCGCTTGGTTCTATAACAAACCCTGCCGCTTCAGGATTATTACGGTTAGGCCAGTACGATTCCATTGCAGCTTCCAGCAATTCCGCTACTGATT
>Ga0098047_10001249_pt1 | contig 10435 bp, 14 predicted proteins | sample 12_taG_FD_92585 | JGI IMG/M metagenome (GOLD analysis project Ga0098047, IMG submission 92585) | Marine viral communities from the Subarctic Pacific Ocean - 12_ETSP_OMZ_AT15267 metaG | ecosystem: Environmental > Aquatic > Marine > Oceanic | place: Subarctic Pacific Ocean | collected 2015-01-16 | reverse complement strand
TCCCCTTTGTTTACCCGTCCCCTCCCCCAAGCCCCCTAATAAAACAAATAAAGATAAAAACAAGGTAGACTATTTTGTATGAGCAGTAATAAACTGGTGCTATGGAGTCAGACGAGTTAGCTAGTTTGTCGGATGCTCCGCGTGTTAGCGGTCATGACAATGCTGTTGTCGGTGTGGGTCGTGTTTACGGTCGTGATCCTGTGTTTGTCTACGACCGAGGTAAGATTCTGTCGAACCTGGTGCGTGGTGGCATGAGCGAGTTAGCAGCGGAGCGGTACTTTGAAGAGGAGATAGCAGAAGCTTGGGGCGGTCCTCGTACCCCCGTGTACCTAGAAACAGATTTAGATAAAGAAGAGGTAGGCTAGGAGGCGGCAACTCGTTATCATTCGGACATCATGGAAGTAAACCTAGACGAGAATGCGCTGATCGCGGGCGTTATCCCCCCCAAATCCAAAGATGCTGGTCAAACCGCGATAGGGGCGTCAGTTGACACCCAGCGGTATGGTCAGGCTACGGTAATTCTTGCTGTTGGAGATATGTCCACTGGCTCAGAACTAACCGTAACGCTCCAAGAATCATCGGACAGCGGTGATTCCGACACTTGGGCGGACATCTCTGGCGCTGAATTTGTAATCAAAGAAGCCGATGTTCCGAGCGAGGAACTAAAGATGTGGATTGGCCAAATCAATCTGGATGGACGGGAGCGGTACATTCGAGCCATAGCCTCCATCGCCACACAAAAGGCTTTCTTTTCTGTTTTATTGGCGTTGAACGGTCAGACGGGTAGCCCAGTAACCCAGCAGCAAACGATTGAGTTCCAAGTATAAATTTCTGGCGAAGGCGCCACTTACGATTCTCGCATTTTTGGGAGAGCCCAGCTCCCAATCCCATTCCCTCCAAAAAATCCTGGACTCAATTGTCCTAGTGGAAAGCGGCGGCGTTGAGAACCCACCCGATGGTGCTGCGGGGGAGATAGGGCCATACCAGATACTCAGAGCCTACTGGGAGGACTCAGGTGTCCCTGGTGAATACGAAATGTGTCGAGGGCGGGAATATGCCCAAGGCGTTGTACGGGCTTATATGGAGCGCTGGTGTCCAGAGGCTTGGGCGTCAGGAAATGCTGAGGTGATCGCTCGGACCCACAATGGTGGTCCCCGTGGGAGATACAAGGATTCCACGATTCCTTATTGGAAGAAAGTGGAGGCGGTTCTAAAATCTAAGGATGGCCTACACCAAGTGGACAATCATTAGTACATACAGAAACAAAGCACGAGCGGAAGAGATGTCCGCAAAAGTGGATGGTTCTGTTGTTGTTCCCGTTAAAACCAAAAGTCAGACCCGCTACCAGGTGCGGCGTTTAGATAGGGCTGGCTCGAAAAGGCGCTGATGGAGAACCTTGTTTCTTTCGTTCGCATTCCCAAGAACGCAAGCACCACTATTTACCAAGTCCTTGGAGTCGCGAACACCATTCGTGACGGGGAGCTAACCAGGTTCTTCCAGGGGAATCACCTAAGGTACAAGGGAATCTTTGCGCCATCTCATTGCTCTTATGTGGAAGCGGTTAGGGAACTTGGAACAGTCGTGTCTGATGTTCCCTCGTTTGCGGTGATCCGTAATCCCTACGACCGCATGGTCTCCATGTTCTGCTTTGCGAAGAAGCACCAACTCTTTGGGCTCTACGGAAGCAGCGAGCTTTCTTTTGTGGAGTTCGCCAGAGCCATCTGCGCTAGACACGAGGAAGACCCCCATTTTTTCCACGCCTTCCCCCAGTCCTTTTACATTGACGGGGTACAAACCCTGCTCCCGTTTGAAACTCTTGTGTCAGCATTTCAGGATTTCCTCCGCGCCAACGGCATCATGGGTGTCTCTCCTCGGTTGCCCCAGCTAAACAGCACAAGCCACGGACACTACAGCGACTTCTATAACGAAGAGTGCCGCTTGCTTGTGGAAAGCGTTTGGGGCGAAGATATCGAGCGTTTTGGGTATTCTTTCTAGGATGGTAGACCAAGGAACTTTTTTTGGAGCGGACAGCGTTGCTTTCTCATGCAAGAGAGTAGATTGGGGAACCCCCAAAAAGTTGTTCCGCGAGTGGGACGATAGATTTCACTTCACCCTGGATGTGTGCGCCACACCAGAGAATGCTCTAGTAGGCACTTTCTTCACAGAAGAGGACAATGCCCTGTTAAAGGACTGGGAAGGAAAAATCTGCTGGATGAACCCTCCTTACGGGAGAGCAATTAAGCTCTGGGTTGCGAAGGCGTACCAAGAATCGCTTAAGGGTGCCACAGTAGTAGCCTTAATTCCTGCCCGAACCGACACCTCTTATTGGCACCAATACATCTTTCCTTTTGCCGATATCCATTTTCTAAAGGGGCGCGTCCAGTTCGTTTTGGACGGAATGAAGCCCAAAGACGCGCCCTTTCCGTCAGCTATTGTTGTTTGGCCGAAGAAGAGCCCTGGTTAGATGGGCCAACCTTGCTGGCTGCCCAGCGGCGTTGAATGCGTTGCGTACATACTTCTTCATATGCTCGCCATAATGTTCCTTGGACTCGTAAAGACCGCCGGCGGCAGACTTGACAACGGGTATAAGCCTTTCAGCCAGCCGCTCTTGAAGCGCCTCAATCAGTTCGCCTGCTTCGTCCGTTTCTCCAAAGGTTTCCTCTAGGCTTTCTCGCCACTCACGGCTATCCAGAATGGTGGCTGCACAGATCTCAGCACAAAGCTCGTCCTCTGTTTCCTCGGTGACAGACTGAATCTTCTCCCAGTCGGAATCGAGATTGTCCTCAATGGCTTGGAGGGTTGCCGACCGACCCGCAAAGAACCACGACCGTAGCTTAGAGCGAAGCTCTTTTTCTTCTTCTGCCGACTTGTAGGTGGTGTCGATTCCTGCGTTTGGGTCTGGCTCGTTAGGTGGCACTTGGTCTTCATCGCCATCTGCATCTTCTTCGTCCCCAGGTAGTGGACCTGGAGGCTCAGGGTCAGTCGGCCCTTCCGACAATGGACCCTCCACAATCCGACTGATGGGCGCCATGTTCATTGGCACAACAGGCTCATCGCCCCACGAGTAGGTCGGGAGCCCTAAGTGCAGCATCTGATTGATGTCGTTGAGGGGCACAAGGCTGACGGACAACTTCCGCACCACTTCTGACTGCCTTTCCATGTCTGTCTGGAGTTCTGGAATTCCTTGCGTGTCGAAAACGCCAAAGTCATTACCAGGGAAACGGCTGAACAAAGTAGTGTACAAACGGTCTTCAATGTATGAAGCCATTGGCAGCAGAAGGTTTCTCCATACCATCCTGTTAGCCTCCTCAATCGTCGCACGGTTCAAACTCTCTGTCACTCCAAGCGCAGCCTTGTGTACAAGCAGAGAGGCTAGGATTGCGTCTCTGTTGGCGTTAATCATTGTCGAGAACTCCATGTCTTGGTGTGTGACTGGAGAATGCTCAACCTTCAAGCCATGAGTGAGGATCGCGGGCTTCGAGCGGTTAAGGGCACCTTGGTGGCGAGCTTCCCACATGGCGAGGATTCCACGGGCGTCGTCAGGGTTCAGGTCATCCGACTCGGTGGTCAGGACGGCACCAGGCTCTGCGCCGTTTTCAAAGAACGCCTTGTTGTAGGAATCGGCGAGCAAGTCCTGCTGCATCTTGTTAAAGGCGGCGGCAAGTGGCGTTTCACCCCAGAAAGGCTGGTCGGGTGAGTAGATCCTTAGGAGAACAATCTCGTGCGGCTCGTACTCAATGCCTTCGGTGTTTTTGTACTGGAAAGCAGAGGTGGCCCCGTCTTGGACAGCTCCATTCGGCTGGTATTTCCAGCGGCGAACCATTCCCGTGTTCTCGTCGATGTCCACATACCAACCCTTCCTTCCAAAGACATAAACTTCACGGGGGATTTCTTTTTTCTTGAGCCTCCCATTTCTGCCCTTAAGGCAAAGAATCGCGCAACCAGTTGACAGCATCTGGGTTACTACTGCATTCCACAAGTCAGCCTTCGCCATGTGTGGATTAACAATGTCAAACATGGGACGCCACGGGCTGTCAGGGATGGGCACCAACGCTGCCTCTCTTGTCCGTGATGTTTGGACACTATGAGACTTCATGAAGTTGAACTTGCGTAGAGCGAGGTCTAACTCTTCTTGCGTTTCGGCGTTCTTTACGCCGTGGAAGCCCGCCAGGTCTTCTTTCACAATACGGAAAGGAAGCATACCTAACATTTGTCCCGCCAAGCGGATCGCGCCGTGAGCATATGGGTGCTGTGACCAGGGACTGATAAGAGCCTGTGGGTCGGGAACAATGGGGAATCTCGTGAAGGTGTCGTAAGCGGTACCTGGAAAGTTCCGCTCGCCAAAGTCTGGTCGTGTGAAGCGCATTGTTAGATGTAGATTTGTGGAACTCGTCTTCTGTTCCGTGCGAGGGATAAGACAAAAGCGTCCGCACCGTCCGGAGAACGGCCCAATCGCTTCTTTATATCCTTCTTGGGCTCAACAAGAAGTCGGCCCTTGCGGTCATAAGAGTAACCGCCTTCTGTAAGTTCTTCCCATGTGCTGCCGAATTTTCTGGGCACACACGCAAGTTTCAGCCTAAGCAACTCTCTAGCGGCCCAATACATCTCCGCCCTGAGGTTGGCGAACTCCATAGGTCCGCATTCTTCGCCATAGATATTCCGTTGCGATGTCGAGAAGTCTACTGAATCCACCTTCCAACCGCTGTCCTTGAGCGCATCCACCGCACTTGCCCCAATCCCAATAACATCGACATGGATACGGTTGGCGTCTGATTGGCTAATGCCGTTCTTTTGGGCGATTTTAATGACATGACCCGACACCTCGTTGCCGTCTAGGTTCGCCAATTTGATTTCTTCGAGGAGAACATTGTCCTCCACCACGGCAATAACCGTCTCGTCTGATCCAAATCGAGCAACATCCACTCCAAGGTGAATGCCTTCTCCGGCATCCATGCCCCCCTCGTTGGCGCACCTGTCTAGGAACCCAATGGGCACCACCCTGTCATCGCCTGCTTCGGGGAACTCGCCCAAAACCCTGGCGATAAAGCGGGGGTCATCTTCTCCCCACCCTCGTCTGCGCTCTTCGACCCACTCATAGGTGGTTGCGCCGGGGATTACCTCCTCCTCGGTTTTGTAGTTTGGGTGATCGAGGGCAGACAAGGTCACGGATGCCCATTCCTCTGGGCGCCTGAAAGCCCGATAGAACTCTCCTTTCGCCTCCAAGGGGTTGCCAATCACTAGCCAGCGAGCGTTTTTACCTGACATCATGGACTCTGCTGCTTCCCAGAACTGCGGGTCTACCGCTTGCGCCTCATCAAAGATAAGGAGGAGGTTCTCTGCGTGACCACCCTGGAAGTTGCTGGGATCGCTTGTCGCCACGCCTTGGGCTTCCCAATAAGGGGCAAGGCGGATGGCTGTTGTCAGCAACTCGCCACCGAGGGGCATCGTGGCAGCATTCCACAGCTTCCTAACATTTCCCCAAAGGTGAGTCCTGACATGGCTGGCCGTTGGGCCTGTGGAGAGGATGAAGGATTCCCTGGTGTAGAGGAACCACAGGATGGTGCAGGCAGCAAGGTGGGTTTTCCCTAAGCCGTTGCCCGACCGCACAGCTACCCGCTTATTATTGACAATGGCATCAAGGACGGACTTTTGTTGATCCGTCAGTTGGCACCCCAGAACATCCCAGATGAAGTCGGCGGGGTTGTCCCGCCACCTAGCGACGCGCTCCTCTACAGGGTTAGTTTCTGTTACAGAACTGCTCATCTACTGTTAGGGCTTTGTTCTGTTCCATTTTTTGAACCATTTCGGCGAGTGAGACGGGCTCAACATCATGCTCCAAACGCTGTACATCACGCCACTTTTCGGGGGCGCGGTTCTTGAGCCAGAAGATACACGCCGTCGTGTTGCCGTCAAGCGCTTGTGCGAAAAGCGAGTCTTCGACAGCCTCAAGCCGTATGTTCTTGATCGCTTCCTCTTTAGCGGCCCATTCGGGTTCCCTCTTGCGCCAGCGCTGGATTGTCCAACGGCTAATGCCCAAAGCTTTGCAGATGTAGCCCTGAGTGTGTCCTTGAGCGAGCCATTCAAGATAGTTCTCTCCAATCGCAAAGGTCATCTTGCGAGGGGCTTTCGGTGGGGTAAAAACCTCTTCTCCGGGGATGTCTAGGTCTTCCATGCCCCTAATGTGCCAACTTTTTACCTATTAGTCAATGTTGACAAAGAAAAAACCCCCGACCTCTAATGGAAAAGGCCGAGGGCAAACAAAGAGAACCAATTGTGGACGATCCTAACCAAAGCCCACTTGGTCCCTTAAGTTTAAGTGTTTCGGGGGGGGATGCGAAGCCATTCTCGTAATTCTCTGCTATGAGCTTCAGGGCGAGTTGCCTTCACCCAGAGACCTGTTTTCTCCACGAGCCCCTGCTTGGCGGCTGTATTGAAGGCGGCGCCGATGGCGTTTGGGTGTGGAGGGTCTTCTCCCAGCCAAGCCCTAAGGGTCTCCGCAGTCATTCGGGCACCAATCCCCTTCCCCCGAATCATTTCCAGGGCTCTTTCAGTCCAAGTTGCGGAGGAGCCAGAGGAAACCTTTTTGATTCCCTCTTCTTTCCTGCGCTCGGACTCGGCGTAATCAAACAGGTTCATCCAGGGCATCCATTATTGTGCCACTGCTTATGAGAGAGCCAATCAAGAACCTCCATTGCCCACAAGCCATCCTCTAATTCTTCTCTCCCGAAGATCTTGTTGAGGAAGTCTTCTACTGTGGCTTCATCGAATGCTGCTCCAAGAGATTTGTCATCTAAGTCTTCTATGAGCTTACGGAAGGCTTCGCCGCGATTTCGGTAAGTGTATGTATCCTTAACAATATCTAAGTCCTCGCAGCAGTCGCTACAAATTTCTTTTCTAGGGTCTTTGGAGTCGGTCATCTAATTAATTTTTTCTAGGGCTGCGTAGATTTCATTGGCACACACCTCGACCGCAGCGTCGAGATCCAACGATTGTTCGTCAGCAATATCGGCTACGAGCCCAGCGAGGACTGGCGGCGTCATATTTGCTTGACTAAAGAGTGCCTCCACGAGTATCCGTGAGGTTCCACTTATGCCTAGGGCACACCCTTCTCCCATTAGGTTGTTAGCCAAATAGTTTTCAAAAAGGGTGACATCTTCTTTCAGTGTGTTTGTCATGGCGACCAGTATACCTCTTAGTTCACCTTTTTCAAGGGATTTGTTGGGAGTGGTCCAGGCCAGTGCATTTTGCAGTAATGGCGAAGCCTGTTGTACAAGACTCCCTCCCGCATACACTTGCAACAATTGGGGTATGCGGGGCGCGTTATGGCTTTACGGTACTTCATTAAAAGGGGATATCGTCAGGGATTGCGTCTGACGCAGGAACAGGGTTACCGCTTCTTGGTGGACCGTTCTCTCCCCTTGGGGCAATAGTCATGGTCGTGAAGGCTCCACCCTCTGGTGTGTTTTTGTTTAGTTCGAGAGTCACTTCGCGTCCAGCCACTAATTCTTTCGCTAACTCTTCCACCTTTTTCTTTGCATCTAATGCTTTGTTATAAAGCGGCCAACCATTTGGCGCATCAGGTTTAGACGCTGTTCTGGCATTAGCGAACGCCTCAAACGAACCATGTTGTGTGGCTGCATCATACCACTTGTCCTGGTATTGACGCTTTGTTACATGGTTTAGGAGTGGCAACTCAAACTCTGATCGTGCCATGTGGGTGTTCTCTGCAATCTTTCCCATGACCATGTTCCATTCCTGTGGGAGCTTGGCCACCCAATCAGGGATATTGCCGCTAGGAGCTGGTTGTGGGGCAGGCGCTTGCTGTTGAGAAGGCTGAGTTGGTGGCGGCACCGAACTAGAGACAGCATTACTGTTTCCTCCTTTGTGCCACTCATCTGTCATCTCGTCAGCACCATAAATGCCCGAACATGGGGCTACAAGGGCAAGGACGCCCCTTACATGGAGCCTTTTCCAAGCCATCTCTGGCGCGTGAGTGCGCTCCGGCGTGTTCTTCGACCCATCAAAGCGGCAAGACCCAATCTCTTGAATCGTCGTGGGGCTACCACCTTCTGGAGTCCAGGTGAACTTGCCCCGATAAGCGATGGAAATCGGAAGAATGTCACAATCTGTGACCTCCATCGTAATGCCTGCCGCTTGGGCAATCTTATGGGCTCCAGCTTTGGTTATACACCAAGTGTCGTGGAGTCTGTAACAGTCATCGTTTTTGCCTTCCTGAAGCTTAAACTGAGCCTTGAGGATATCTACTTCTGCTTGGGAACTCATTATTATCTCTTTGTATTCTTTTGGTTAAGGGGGGGTATACAGTTAACTGTATACTGTTTACTGTTAACGAAGAACATTTTTAAAAATGTAATTCTGTGTGCTGTTTACTGTTTACTGTTTTCATGTAGACCAGTTTAAGAACCCTTGGAAACCCGTGTCAAGTGTTCTTTTCTATGGCCTCCCAAACCTTCTTTGCGTTTTTGAAGGGCTCGACAAAGATGAGACGCAGCCAACACAACATGAGGGAGAATGGGACAACGGTCACCCCAACAAGTAGTGTTGAGAAAAAAGCGGCGAGTGAGACGATGTATTTCAATTTCTTAAAACTTTTTTTCAGTCAACAACATTTTTTGGTTCAGGAGAGGGGGTCGTGGAGGTGGGGGTGCCTGGTGGAACCCCTTGCTCATGTAATTTAGGGCGACCTCGGCGAAGGCGGGGCTTGCCGAGTTGGCGCGTGGCATCCTTTACGGAGATGCCCTCATCAATCGTGTAAAGATCGTCAAGGCTCAAACCGAGAAGGTGAGCAATGAGAGCCGATGTGGGACCACTAGGGGCACGGTGCCCATTCAGGATTTGGTCCACCTTCGGGTTTACATTCCAAAGCTGGAGCATCCTTCGCAGATAAGCGGCGTTCCAGCCCTTCTCTTCTAGGGATTCACGCATCTTATGGGGATTAAAGGTTGCGGGGTGGTCTTGTTTTGTTCTTCTTCCGGGCATTAGTTGTCTGTTTCTGTAACTCGGAATGACCGAGTTGGTGTTTGTTTAGTGAACTCTGATGCGAGATCGGGATGGGCCTTTTTAAGGGCGCTTGTGTTAAGGGTGTTGCGTACAGAAGGTTTCCACGAAACGCGGATTCCCCCGCCAGCAGCTAAGGTGTATTCACCCATCTTTTCCTCTAAAAGCGTTCTGGCATCACCCAGACGCGACTTGGCAATATCCATGTCGGACTGAGCTTGCAGATATGCTGTGGCGGCGCTGTTCCAGTCGGAATCGCCGCTCATGTCTATGGGTTGGGCACCACTTTCTTCCTCCTCTAAACCCTGGATTTGGCAAAGAGTAGACCAAGGACACCGTTTACAACGACGGTCGTTGCTGGGAAGTCGCCTTAGGCTCTCTGGTGCGTGATCCATAGATTCTGGAGCGTCACCTTGGGCAACCCATGACTGGCGTCCGTCTTGTACGGCGGACCAAAAGTCCAAAGAGGCGTTCTTGAGCCGAGCAAAGTGGCCTTCCGTAAGCACCACCTTGACGCAGAAGGTCTCCCATCCGTCAGGCCAAAGGTAGAAAAGGTGGCCGTCTACGAGGTCAGTAGCCATCAAGTACCACAAAACTTGGTCAATATGCTGAGGATGACCTCCCATCCTTACCGCCTTAGAGAACGACCACTTTCCAGCAGTCTTGATTTCCAAAATTCCCTCAGGCGTCTCGTCCTCCCTACATAGGAGGTAATCGGGAGTTCCTCCCATCCAAGGAAACGGGGCTGTTTCCGCAAGATCCAAGACGCTCTCAGGGGTTTCAGCCACCTTTTGAAGAGAAAGCGGCCCACACAAGCCTTTATCCTTAAAGACTTTAGCCGCGACGGGCTCAAGGATATGTCCCCTCTGCATAACAGGGGTCTCCTTTTGCTCCCATGCGCCGGGGACGCCCACTTTTTCATACCAAAGGGCTCTGGCACAACCATAGGGATTGTTTCCCACAATCGTTCCTATATCAGACCCACCGATAAATCTCTTTCGAGTTTCGAGCCACTCTTTGCGCGGTGTGGTTAACTGGGGGTTGGCGTCTGTCATGACACTCAACAGTACAAAGTGGACACAAAGCCGTCAAGAAAATAAATAAAAAAAGGAGGCTTTGAGTACCGTCCGAGAAAGCCAGAGAAACTCGTCCCGATCTCTTGTCGTGTAGGCGGATCTGGACAGCCTGGGGAGGGTGGTCGGCTCGGGTAGGTCAATGAAGGCCACAACAATCCCGAGTAAAACTCTAAGGAGAGGGAGGACAGAAAGCAACCTCCTCTGCTTGCCTTTGCCTGCTTTCGCTACGGATCTTCCATGCGAACCAACCGCCCATAGAATATCCGTTCAGAAACCTATGTCAACCAGATTTTCCCTGCTTTCTGAGGAGCCCTCTTAGGAAAGAGCGACCTGGCGCCTCC
>Ga0098047_10001245_pt1 | contig 10455 bp, 3 predicted proteins | sample 12_taG_FD_92585 | JGI IMG/M metagenome (GOLD analysis project Ga0098047, IMG submission 92585) | Marine viral communities from the Subarctic Pacific Ocean - 12_ETSP_OMZ_AT15267 metaG | ecosystem: Environmental > Aquatic > Marine > Oceanic | place: Subarctic Pacific Ocean | collected 2015-01-16 | reverse complement strand
CGAGAGATGCCAACCTTTGACCCTAGCGGTCTTCAATCACAAATTGCGGCTCTTCAAAGCAGGGAGATGCCTCAGTTCGATCCATCCGGTTTGCAACAACGATTGGCGACATTGGAAGGGGCGGGAGGATTTGATCCGAGTGGATTGCAGCAACAAATCTCTGCTCTACAAAATCGTGAGATGCCAACCTTTGAGCAATTTGATCCAACTGGCTTGCAGGCTCAGATTGCGGCGCTTCAAGATCGCCCTGCCTTTGATCCAAGTGGGTTACAGCAGAGATTGGCCTCGCTAGAAGGTGCTGAAGGCTTTGATCCGACTGGATTACAGAGTCAAATAACGGCGTTGCAGAATATGGAGGGTCCAGACCTCAGTAACTTTATGACTCGCGCAGGCTTAGAGACGGCGATTCAAACTGATCCTAGATTGCGTGGCGAGCGTGGCTTGCAAGGTATTCAGGGTCGTCAAGGTATTCAGGGTTTGATGGGCGAAAGAGGATTCCAAGGTGATGTTGGAGCTACTGGCCTTCAAGGACTTATGGGATTAACCGGCGCTACTGGTGCCCGTGGATTGCAAGGATTTCAAGGTGAGCAGGGAATTCAGGGGATGGTTGGCGCTCAAGGCGCTCAAGGATTTCAGGGTGAGCAGGGGGTAGCTGGAGCGCCTGCCCAAATGGGATTTGATCCCTATATGGCCTTCCGTCCAAGTTTCGCAGAGGGTGGTCCTGTTGATGGCGGGATGCCAGCAGAGATGACTGATGGAGACAGGGATCTTGTAGCGCTTGCAACCGCCGCTATTCAAGGGCAGCTAGGCGATCAAGCGGATCAGGTCATTCAAGAGTTTATTGCCATGTTTGGTGTTGAAGCCTTTACTCAGCTTCGTGATCAGGTTCTTTCCGGTGGTGATCCCTCGGTGACTACTGAAGGTATGGTTCCTGGTCAAACTGGGGGCATGGATGATCGTGTCGATCTCGCTATTGGTGGCCCCGTAAACGAAGGCAAGGCGGCAGTATCTCCGGGTGAATACATTGTGCCTGCGGATACTGTAGCTGCGTTGGGCGATGGCAATTCTAGTTCCGGGGCAAATAAATTAGATTCAATGATCGAGCGTATCAGATTGGCGAAAACAGGAACCACAGAACAGCCACCACCCATTGATAGCAAAAGGGTCATGGCAGCATGAGCGAAGCTGTTTATGAATTAGAGCCAGGTCTTCAGATATCTCTGGTTACACCGGAGAACGTTAATTACTGCTGGGAAGGTTGTGAAAAATATTTAACGAAGTCGGTCAAACGCAGCAGGGATAGGGATGCTTTAGAAAGTATTTACCAGCAAATCACTAGCGGTGAGGCAAATCTATGGATCGTCTTCGATGACGACATCAATATCCATGGCTGTGCTGTAACCCAGATTAACTCCTATGACACGGGACTCAAGCTGCTGATGATCATTCATCTCGGCGGCGAAAAGATGGAAGACTGGATTCGGCAAGGCATTGATATTCTTGAACGTTTTGCGACGACGACTGGATGTCATGGTATTGAGGCATTCGGCAGGCCGGGATTCTGGCACTGGATTAAAGACGAGGGTTGGGAAAAGCAGGCCATCGTTTATCAAAAGAGGTTTAATTAAATGGGCGGCAAGTCAAAGGCACCTTCACAGACAACGCAGGTTGTAAAGCAAGAGACGATGGCCCCATGGGCCGAGCCTTATGCTAAAAATCTGTTAGCGCGTGGGCAAGTGGAAAGCCTGCAAGGTTACACCCCGTACTCGGGCCAACGAATCATGCCCTTCATGCCTGCAGAGGTGCAGGCACAAGAAGGCATCATGGGGATGGCACGGGCCGGATCACCTATGCAGCAACGGATGGCCTCTCAGACCGCATCCAGATTAGCTTCTGGTCGAGGCAATTATTGGCAGCCCCAACAGCCCCGCATGTACCCCATGTTTGGAGGAGGCGGCGGCTACGGTGGTATGGGCGGATATGGTGGTATGGGTGGCCGTGGTGGTTATGGTGGCATGGGTGGAATGATGGGTGGTGGTTATGGCCCTCGCCCCGGTCAAATCTCTCCTTCTGATCCAAGATTTCGTTCCATTCAAGGCGGCCTTCAAGTACCCATTCAAGGCTTTGGGCAGCAACGTCCAGGTGGTCCACCGCCAAGACCTGGACTTCGTCGGCCAATGGACCCAGCAACTGGCTTTCCGCCAGCACAACCTCAAGGTGGTTTTGGAGAACCCGAGGAACTACGAAAGGCGGAGGAAGCCAGTGTAATAAGGCAGACGGGTGGCCCAAGAGATTTTTTTAGACGACAAATGAGAGAGCAGGGTGAAAGGTTTAAAGACTTTCGCCCCGGTGGTCAGAAACCCCAAGGCGGTGCGCCTGAAGGATTAACTCCATCCCAATGGCAAGAGCTAGAGAGAGACACGACTGTATCGGAACGGTATGGCGGCCAGGACGGTGGCTTTGGAGAACAGGGCGCTCCCGCAGATGATCCTGCTTGGGCACCTGGAGGGAGATGGGGACCGCGATTACCGCAGGGTGGTGGTGGATGGGGAATGCCTCCACGACAACCTTTTATGGACAACCGTGCTATTGATCCATCCCAGTCATTCAACATGGGAGTGGCACAACGTTACATGTCTCCTTATCAACAAGCTGTCACCGACATTGAGAAGCGGGAAGCTAGAAGAGAATCAGAACAACAGGGAACGGACCTTGGCTTGCAGGCAGCAGGCTCCGGGGGGCTTGGCGGCTATCGAGAAGCCATCATGCAGTCAGAGCGTCAACGCAATCTAGGGCAGCAGCTAGGCGATATACAAGCCAGAGGATTGCAGGGTGGTTATGACCGGGCAGCACAACAGCTCGGGCTGGATCGCGCAGCAACATTAGCTGCCCAGAGACAACAGTTAGGTGCGGCAAGTCAATTAGGACAGCTTGGTGCCCAGGAGCAAGCTCTCGGAAGAGAACGCTTGCAGGATATGGAAGCAGCCGGTCAACGCCAGCGAGCCTTCCAGCAGGCCATGCTTGATACAGGTTATCAGGACTTCCAGAGACAGCTTCGTTATCCGCAGCAGCAGATGGGCTTCATGCAACAACTCATTCATGGGCTGCCTATTCCAACCAGCGTGTCTCAATCTACTTATGAAAGACAACCCGGCATGTTCCAGACCGGGCTTGGATTAGGGCTGCAAGGTCTCGGCCTCTATAACGCAATGCAAGGAGGTGGTGGTGGCTAATATTATTGAGCAGCAGCAAGACCTAGAATATTTTCCAGACGAGCAGTTAATAAGTGAGGCTTCCCAGCCTTCGGGAAGATTTCCCGGTTATCTTCTCATTGCTGAAGTCGAGCGACGGCAGCAATACAGGGATCGCTATAACGCCTCACAACAGGCACAAGAGGGCGAGCAGCCTTCTATCATGGAACAGGCCGTCGAAGAATATTCAGCCGGTATCCCGTCAGCAGACCCCAACTTCCAAGGGCAGCAACCTGGGCCACAGATGGCGGGTGGTGGGAAAGTGCCGCGTTATCAGAAGGGTCTTTTTGTTAACCCTATGACAAATGAGCCTTACAGCTTGGAACAAGCTAAACAAATTCAAGGTTTATTGAGACAGCAGGGTGTTGACCCATTAAAGCGGGGGCTGCCCGGTATGCGTTACGATCACCTAACTCAAACGCCGGTTGAGCAACTAACTGAAGACGAGCTGAGTCAGTTATTCAGTCGTTTTGAATCCATGGAAGGATTTACCGGTAAACGGGCCGGGTTGGGTTTTGGTGAAGCTATGAAAAGGGTATTCACACCAGAACGTCCTTACGCCGATGATCCAATCTCAAGGGCAAACCGAATGAAGCAGCGATTTGCTGATCTTCCCGGTCTAAATATTCCTGACTTAATTCGATATTCACCGAAGGCTCGCGAAAAGTGGTACGAGCTTAATGAGGATAGGGCGGCATGGATGGATTGGGCAGTTGAAGATCCTGATATGGGGCCGAAGATTGCGTCTGCGTTAAATGTGTCTACAGACAGATTGGCGGGCGCTCCCGCTGTTAAGCCAACATCACGACAGGAGTTGGCGGGAAAAGAAGTTAAAGGCGCGGATGGGCAGACAACTCCTGATGCAACAGGAATTGAATCGCTAACAGACTATGGCGATAGGCTTGCTAGATCAGTTACAGGCGATGACGAGGGTCTTGGCTCTTTGTTAAAACGAGGACAGCCTAGTACAGAACTTACGCCTGAAGAGAAGCAGGCTTATGATGCCTCTATAAAAGCAGCGGAATCGGCAGCGGGGATTGCGGCACTTCCTGCCGGGGTCCACTCAAAAGAATGGTCTGACGAGCAAGCAAGGCTTCTTACCAGAGAGGCATTTGATGACACTGAGTTTGCTACCTATCTTGAAGGGGTGCCGGGAACTATTCGAGAAATGAGGGATGGCCTTGAGGTTCGAATAAGATCCCAGATAGAGACCCGAGGTGAGCGTGATGAGGACATGAAGAAGGCGCTTAAAGATGCTCTTATTGGCGGAGATGAGATAGACCGGCGCAGTACTTCTATGCTTCTGGGCGTGTTAGGAAGAGCCGTAATGAAAGTTGGCATAGATAGCGTTGGTGCCTCTGAGATATTAGCGCAGGGGGCCAGTGATATTTGGGATTACAAGCGCTCCGCTAATATTGAAAATCTGGATATACAGAAGAGCCTCAACGAGATAGCCCGCAAAGCTGACAGTGATGAGCTTAGGCTGCATGAAGCTATGGTGAATAATAATACGGCTGAAATAACCAGCATTATTGATGCTAACTCAGCCCTTCTTACCCAGCGACAAGCAGACGATGCTCTGAGAAATAGCATTACGACCGGGATTGAAAATGCTCGTGTAGCGGATCAAAACGCAATACGAGGCAGGGCAGTAGATATGGCGGAGGCTGAAGCTAGGGTCGCCGAAGTGAAATTAGCCAAAGCAACACTTACTAGAAGTTTGATCGAGAAGGGCCAGGAATACTACGCCAAGACCTTTGCTGCGATTGTTAATGCGTGGTCGGCTATGTATTCCTCAGTGAGCGCCCAGAATTCTCAAGAAGCTAATCGCCTGCAACAGATAAAACTAGCTATTGATATTTTGGAAACAGAGCTTACGAACATGACGCCAGCGGCAGCACGACAGGAGGAGATCCAGGCTCAAATGCAGTCGCTAATAAGTCAGTTGGGACTTGATCTAGCCGCTCCTAGCGGCACTGAGCAGGGCTTGGCTGGCGGAACCGGGCTTCAATAATGCCTGATTACCGCATGTCAGATGGGCGCACCCTAAGTGTGCCTGATGATATTTCCGACGAAGATTATTCAAAGCTGCTGATTCAGCTATCTGAAATTTATCCCAAGGAGTTTGGGCAGTATGCGCCGGAGCGCAGTGTCACTGGACATGCGGCTGAATTCCTCAAGGGTATCCCAAGAGGGTTTGGTACGTCTCTTGTCACGGCAGCCGAGGGTATCGCCGGCCTAGTTACTCCGGGTTTTGATACGGGGATAGAAAGAGGTCTTCGTTCTGGAAGAGAATATTTAGAGAAGGACAGCATTTTTGCGGCTGATCCAACGTATTCTGACGCCTATAGCTCGCAGTTAGGATCAGGATTGGGATCGTTTGCCAGCTTTTTGATTCCCGGTGGCGCGGCTAAATTAATCGGACCGGCCACTAAAGGGCTTTCTCTGGCGGCTAAAGCAGATCGCGTCAATAAGATAGCCATGCGTGGTGCTTACGGACTTGCAGTTCCTATGGGGATGGGAGAGCAAGCCCAGCGCGTTCAGGCCAGCAGAGAAGCGGGTGTTGATGTCTCTGGCACACAGGAATTTATCTCCACCGTGCTTGGTGGTGGCGTCGGCGCGACAGAAGTTCTGCCCATCTTCACCTTTCTCAGAGGTATTAGGCACGGCGATATTCGCTCGATGAGGCTCAGGACAATTCTCTTAGAGGCGGCCAAGCAGGGTGGTGTAGAGGGCGCACAGGAAGCCGTGGCCGGTCTCATGCAAGATGCTATTCAATCAGGCATCTACGATCCGAGCATTGAGATCGGTGACTCCATGCTTGCCGAGTTCAAGGTCGGTGCCGGTGTTGGTGCGATTGCTGACACTCTTATGCGTTTGGTTAATCGCAAGGGCACATGGAACTCCGCTGCCGTGACCAACAAGCGTCAGCGATTACTGGAAGCTATCCGTGCATCCGAGGAGGCCGAAGCAGGGGCTACTGGGATGCAGTTTGTTGAGCATGGGGGGATATCCATAGCTGACCCAAACAGGCTGCTACCAGCCCCAGGGGAAGCCACAGAGATGCGTGTGCAGCCTAGGCCCGCCGCCATCCTTGGTTCAGCAAACGCAGGACAGCGCTTCTATGTCACCTTGGATGCAAATGGCGCTTATCAGATCATTGATGACACAACCGGCGAGCCATTCTTAGAGTACGGTTTTAACCCGGAAGAGATGACCCAGAGAGACGTTGCCGATTACATCGTTCAAACCCCAAAGGGAAAATATCAGGTTGTCGATCCGCTCCTGAACAGTGTGGTGGGAACTTTTGAGACTTTAGAGAAGGCGTTGCCGGAAGCCAGAGATTTGGCGGCAATGCACAAGGCGGAAAGGCTCTCCTATCAATTAACCAGAGAGGGAACAAGGAAAGCCGCAGACATTATTGGACTGGCAAGTAGTGGTCCGGCCCGTGCGGTAGGTGAAAAAATATTATCGTCGAGCTGGAATGCCGTCTCCGCCAAGCAATTAAGTGATGCCTTTGGTCAAACCGAGCAAGTTTTAGAAAAAAATGTTGAGCTAGACGAGCTTATCCGAAGGCGTCTGAGCAAAGTGGGTATCAGAGTCAAGCCTTCTTACAGCATCCAGGAAGCCAAGAAGATTCTTCCGAAAGAATCATTTGACCAGCTAATGTTGGATATGGCCCAGCAGGTGTCGGAGTCTAGCCCGCGTATGCCCGACGACCTCAAGGATGAGAAGCCGCTGCCCACGAATATTAAGGCGCAAGAGGAAAGGGCGCGGAAATACCGCCTCGGTGCCTTCGGTATATTCGGCAGTAAGGCAAAAGTAAAACAACTCGTTCGTCGTGCCACCAATATCGGCGTGGATTTCGACAGTCCGGCGTTTAAGACATTTGCTGAAAATACGGTTGGCACCCGTGATTGGGACAAGATGTCTCAAGCGCAGAAGGTATTGGTGTCTACCCGCCTTTTGCAATTACCCAACGTCGGCCCTGACTTGCGCGTTGATTTTTCCGTTGGTGAGCGTGAGGCTGAACAACTTGCGGCTGCCGAACAAGCGACCGCAGATGCTGAAGCCAAGGTCGCCGAGGCAACCCAAGCGAAGATAGACCTCATTGGCGCTGAAAAAGGTCTGCGATCTGAGGAATCTAAAAAGGCAGTCAGAAAAGCAAAGGCTGACGCTGACGCCAGACTCAAAGCCACCATCAAGGAGGTTCAAAAAGCCCGCTCCCTTGAGAGAGAGATACGCCAAGCATCCATGGCCCGCGCTAACAGGCCGTTTCCACTCCCCGATTTCACTCCAAAAAAATATTCTTACGAACAATTCCAAGCCGCACTTGCGATTGGATCGGCCAACAATGGCGTTATCACAATTAAAAGTTTGCGGGACGAGGGATTAACCCAAGTCCAAGCCAAGCAACTTACCGACGATCTCATTACCAGTGGTCGCGCCCAGCGAGTTGGCAATAAAACAGTGCTGACTAAAACCGAGGCCGAATATCAGGCACAACAGGCTGCACTTCATGCCACCCCGCGAGTCGAACGCCCTGCCTCTGCTGAACAATCGGAAGCAGAGCAACTTGCGCGTATACAGACGGCTACTGAACAGCCTTCTGAGACCGGGCCATCGACAGAAGAAAAGGACACCACTACCCGAGAGCCTATTGCCGAGCCACAAACCGCACAGGGCAGGCAGGCAGTTTTCCTAGAGGCAGTCAGAGAACACTTAAAAGGAACGGGATTGGGCCGTTGGTTTGAAGCGGTGGTAGTGCCCTCCATTTCAGGTGGACGGGCCAAAGGCTCTGTTGATCCATTTACCCGTCAAGTTTTAATCGCGATGAACACTATCGACGCAACAAAACCCATCGCCGATCAGATAAAGCAACTCGCCGATACATTGCGCCATGAAGACTTCCACCAAGTCATGGAGGCAGACCTTCTCACTGAGAAAGAATGGAACGCCTTAACTCGTTATGTAACAACGGGTAAGGGAAGACAAGAGTTTTTCCTCAAGGCGGTGAAGGACTATACGGAATCCTTTCAAATGGCGGGCTTGACTGGCGCAGAGTTTGATCAGGCCGTCATTGAAGAGGCGATTGCCGAGGCTTACCGGAGATGGTCTGCCAACGAAAAGGATCTTCCTCCCGTTGTAAGAAAACCATTCCAGAAAATATTGGATGCGTTCTGGGCATTCGGTCGTGGTGGTATGGATGCCGGTGGTCCCGGCGCAGTACTTGAGCGTATGGCTGCCGGTCTGGACAGAGAGGCTGGAGCTAGCCTGTTAGAGCCGGAAGCTATTGAAACGGCTGAAGTTCGCACTCTACGAGAACCAACCCGTGAAGGCGGTGAGGGGCGAGCAATGGGCGCGATGGCACCCCCTGAACGTGGGCGTGAGATGCGGGCCTATCACGGTACAAGAGAAACCTTTGACCGATTCGACCTCACCAAGATAGGCACAGGTGAGGGGGCGCAAGGCTATGGATGGGGACTGTATTTCAGCAGTAGCAGAGAGATCGCTGAGTATTATCGTGACGCGCTTAGAAGGCATATAGATTGGGAACCGGATGTTTGGGACGGGGAGGTAAGGATTGATGATAAGCGTATTCCCTGGCAAACGGCGGCGGTAGAGCATCTCGGGTATGAGCCAGCAGAAATTCAAGGTATAGATCGCGTCCTCGCGAATAGAGAAGGTCTAGCTGGAATTGCCAGGTGGGTTGAAGACGAAATTGTTCCGGCTATCCGGGTCAGCATGGGTTTGAAAGAAGGTGAGTGGGATAGGGTTGGCTTGTTGGATCGGGGCCAAGTCTACGAAGTAGAGATTCCTGAACAGCAAGACATGCTGGATTGGGATAAGGCGGGTAGAGAGCAGTCGGAAGATGTAAGAAATATTCTTCAAAGCGCCGGTATCTATGACCCTGACATGAGGGGCCACGAAATATATTACAAGTCCATTCCTAGGGAAACGCTTGCTACAGAAGCACCAGAGCTTGCCTCAAGGACTCTGAATGACATGGGTATTCCAGGTATCACGTACATTGGTCGTGATTCCGGGGAACGTAATTTTGTTGTCTTCGATGATTCAGCGATCCAGATGATCGAGGAAGAGAGAGGCGAGGGAGCTAGGGCAGAAGAGGGGGCTACGTCACAAGTCACCGATGACTTCATGGAGCTTCCAGAGCAAACCGAGGCGCAAGAAGCCATCGCTAAAGATCTGGTTACTAACCCGGACAGCTTCACGTCACTACCGAGACGAGCGCAACTGGTTACTAAAACGGAAGAGTGGGAGCGTTGGTTTGAGGGCAGCAAGATTGTTAACGACAAGGGCGAGCCTCTCGTTGTATTTCATGGAACCAGACTAAAGGGGACAGAACCAATAACCCCAGGAAGAACCGGGGCTATTTACACAACTGGTGATCCTAATTATGCGGAGAGGTATGGGGATAGCATCCGCCCACTTTATCTGAGTCTTAAAAATCCGCTGTCCCTTAAAGACATGCCCGGTAACGGCGTCCCAGAGATTTATGCAGCACTCGAAAGGCAGGAAAAGATAGCAGCAGAGGCCGAGAGGGATGTGAAAGCCTGGAGGGACAGGGATAGAAGTAGGACGCAAATGCCTGCCGCTGACAGGTTAAGGGAATCTTTAGCAGAGCCGAAGCTATCAGATGTATTGCAGAGAGCGAGCGAAGCGGGAAGGGGGGTACATCGAATCAGTGATATGGCGGCACAAACTTTCCCTATGCGCCGCCAATCGCCCACCTTATCGTTTGAATTGAAGAGATTTGTACGCGGTTTGTTTGGTAAGGAAACAGAAGTTCCAGAGGGGATGTCAGCGCCCGGAAGTATCTGGAGCGTCTCTCCCGACTTACGTTATGCGCTAGAGAATATGGGGTACGATGGAATTGTGGGCGCGGAGGGTGGTGCTTCTGGGTACACATCACCCGTTTACGTTGCGTTCCGCCCTGATCAGGTAATGAGCATATGGGACAACGCCCCGCCCTCCCGTGGCAATAGAGATTACCTCACCGATTTTGAAGAGCAGGAGGCTCGACGGCGCTTAGAGGAGAACCTGTCCAGAGTGCCTGCCGAGGTTGCAGAGATTCCTGAAGACCTTCCTGATCGCCCAGACTACCGTGAAAGGCACCGAGCAAGCGCGGAAAGGACCGCCCGCTGGGTATACGAAAACACGAGAACGCCGCCTGATTGGTTGG
>Ga0098047_10001244_pt1 | contig 10459 bp, 6 predicted proteins | sample 12_taG_FD_92585 | JGI IMG/M metagenome (GOLD analysis project Ga0098047, IMG submission 92585) | Marine viral communities from the Subarctic Pacific Ocean - 12_ETSP_OMZ_AT15267 metaG | ecosystem: Environmental > Aquatic > Marine > Oceanic | place: Subarctic Pacific Ocean | collected 2015-01-16 | reverse complement strand
TGGAAGCAATCACGACAACTACGAGTCTGATGATGCCTTCATCGGGGGTGGCGGTAGCGCGCAGGTGCATTCCTCTGATTGTGCTTTCGTAGGGGCTGGGTATGCTGCCTACATGACGGCATCAGGATACTCTTCAGTCGTCGGCGGCAGCAGTAATTTTGTTTCGGGATGTGAGATAGCATTTCTCGGCGGCGGATATCAAAATAGTCTCAAGCACAGCGAGGGTGCTGCGATAATAGCCGGCCAGCAGAACAACATATCGTCTTCCAACTACTCATTCATTGGCATGGGTCACTCGAATTATATCAGTGGCGCTGCCTATTCTGCTATTCTTGGAGGCAGCGGTTCTCTTGCCACGAAGCCAGGCTCGTTTATCATCGGTTCGCACCTTACGTCATCGTTATCAAACAGCGTCCTACTAGGGGGCGGTCGTGGCCACCATCATACCATCCTGTTCAACTCTGGAGGTGCGGCGGCATCCCCTGATGAGTCTTCTTATACTGACATCAACTTCTTCGTCTCAGGTGCGATCGGATCCAAAGACGGTGCAGTCAGAGGCACTGCGCTCTTCGGTGGTGATCTGGTTACCAGTGGCACACTATTCGCTGCAGATACCATTTCTGGTTCCATCCACCACACAGCCGGCGGACTATCTTATCTCGCAGCCGGAGTCAACGTCACCATCACTTCTGCTTCGAACGGCCAAGTGACCATCTCTTCAACAGGCGGAGGCGGAGGAGCCAGTTCCGTAGGGTGGACGGGACCTTCTGCTGGGGTAATCACCACCACGGGCTCCGTTGGCTTGGGGTCACTACCTAAAGCTAGGTTCCAGGTAGGCGATGAAGCGGGCGGAGTCACTCTGCTCATCGCAGCCGGCGGAGGATCTGGATCCGGATCTCTGGGCTTCACCCAGAGTGGCACTCCTGTCGCAGCGTTGGTCAGAGAGAGGACCGACGGTTCTTTCGTTCTCGTCAACAGCGCATCAAATAAAGACATCATATTCAAGGTAAACGATGGGGGCACTTTCAAGGAAGCTGTCGTGATCGATGCCTCTGAACCCAGAGTACTCATCCTCTCCGGAGGCGCAGCAGCATCCCCGGACGAGTCGACATACGCAGACATCAACTTCTTCGTCTCAGGTGCGATCGGATCCAGGAACAGTGCAGTCAAGGGTACAGCGATCTTCGGCGGAGACACAGTCATCAGCGGCACTTTGGTCGTGGGCGGTACAGACTTCCTGGCCCGCGGTGCGCACGGAGGAACCATCTCCGGTTCCATCCACCATACGTCGGGAGGCATTTCATACATAGCTGCTGGTACCAACGTCAGTGTAGTATCGTCATACAATGGACAGATCTTCATCTCTTCAACAGGCGGAGGCGGAGGAGCCAGTTCCGTAGGGTGGACGGGACCTTCTGCTGGGGTAATCACCACCACGGGCTCCCTAGGAGTAGGTGTACCAGCACCCACCCATGCACTATCAGTTGTCGGCGCTGTCAGTGCCTCGCTTGGATTGAGTGGTTCTCTGACGAGGCTCGTGGATGGAAGATCTTATCTTACTGCCGGTGCCAACGTCACGGTCACTTCTTCTTCAAACGGGCAGATTATAATAGCCTCGACGGGTGGTGGCAGCCCTGCAGGATCTGATACGCAGATTCAGTACAACAACGGTGGCTCCTTCGGCGGAGTTGCAGATCTCACATTCAACGACAGCACGGGCGACGTCACTATCGGTACCAGCACTGGCGATGCTAAGCTGTTCTTCCGCGACGCTGGAAACTACATCTACTCCAATGCCGACGGTGATTTCGACATAATCAACACCGACGGCTCAGCAGCTAACTCGATCCTGATTGACTGTAATGCCGGCGGTGTTACGATTGATGGTCATACCGGTGTTGATATCGATGCCTCTACCAGTGGTAAGGTGTCAATTGACGGCGCCGGCGGTATTGATATTGGTGTCGCAGCTGATGTGGTTATTGACATTGATTCTGCTGCTTTAGATATTGATGCATCCGGCGCAATTACTATTGACGGTACTAGTACATTTTCGGTTGACGCAGTAGGTACATCCAACCTCACCACTAACGGCGCACTAACCGTCTCAGGTTCAACTGCCCTCAACCTGCACTCTCACGGTGGAGAGGTTGACATCACTTCGTCGCAGGGAAACATTACTCTTCGTCCCGGCGGATACACAGAGCTTTTTCCTGAATCAGTGACAATTGTTGCTGGTACGGACTTTGGTAATGGGATGTGGGGTATCATGAATACGACTGCTAAAGTAACCAAACGAAAAATTGCTGGTATTGAAGAGTGGACTACCGAACTGCAAGTAGTGCTAGACAATGCTAGATGTGGCGCTAGTGCCGGGGATGCTATTGGTCTAGACGAGAGCATGGGTGCCGTTCCTGCATGGTTCCTAGACACTTCTGATGCTGCCGGTACCGGTCATATTGGAAATGCCGGTGTGTCACATATTGTAATGATTTGTACAGAAACACCTGACGCTGCGCTTGATAAGATTACTATTGCTGGCAACCCATCTAACTCAATTGAACAGGATGGTGCAGTAATCTCTGGAGGCGCAGCTTTAGTTAATAGCGCTCAGGTGGCAACGATTGCTAAGGGAATTACCACTAGCGCACCGCTAGAGGGGTCATTCACTGGTCTTCCAGGGATGCAATACCTTTATTTTACATGTGCTCCGGATTCCGGTGAAGCAGACTTTACTTCTGGTCAATTTAGAATTCTAATTACAAGTTATAATATCTAAGGGTGTGGCTAAGCAATCTAAGAAAGCTTTAACATAACATCTTCTTATTATGAAAAGGAGGCACAGAACCGCGTACGATATCGTTTACGTGGTCGGCCGACGAGCCATCTCTAACAAACGGCGCCAAGCTCTGGAACGTCTTCGTCGACGAATCCTGGGATCAGAGTAAATTAAATCATATCAAAGAACAAAGACTAGAACGATTCTATCTTAGATTTAATTTTTTAATTGTACATAAGGGCCAGTAACTCGTTAAGATAATATAACTTAACCAGTTTCCAGTATTCTGTTTTAAAGAAACTATAGACTAGAATAATAAAACAGTTTTATTGGTTACAGTAACGGAGCATGCGTGTTTAATTCGCCTTTCAACGTACAGCAGCCTCGCAGACTACGTGAAGAATCTGAACTAGTTTTTGTCTCGGATATGTTCTTGGCAGATTATGTCGGTGGCGCTGAACTAACTTCCCAGGCTTTGATCGACTCCTGTCCCTTCGACATCGAAGAGCTCCACAGCAAAGACGTGACGGTCGAACTGTTGGAACAGGGCAGAGAGAAGTATTGGATATTTGGAAATTTCGCCGGCATGGACGCGCAGTTGATTCCAACCATAGTTGCTAATTTAAAATATTCCATATTAGAGTATGACTATAAATTCTGCCGCTATAGATCCCCAGAAAAACATGTTTTTGCTGAAATGCAAGAATGTGACTGCTACGAACAGATGTCAGGTAAGATGATATCTGCATTTTATTACGGCGCCAAGTCGTTATGGTGGATGTCAGAAGGACAACAGGGTCTATATGAGCGTTATTTTCCTTTCCTGGCTGAGAGAGAAAGCACGGTGCTTAGCAGCGTTTTTGATGACGAGTTTTTTGCCAATGTAAAAATGCTGATATCGCAGACTGCTGATCAGGTACGAAAAGGGTGGATAGTACTAGGTTCCACATCTTGGATTAAAGGCGCTGATCAAGCAGAGCAGTGGTGCAAAGATAATGACAAGGAATACGAGGTACTTTGGGGAATTCCATACGTCGACGTCCTTGAAAAGCTAGCGCATGCTGAAGGTTTCGTTTATCTGCCGCAAGGGATGGATACGTGTCCGCGCATGGTCATTGAGGCAAAATTGTTGGGCTGTCAACTAGAATTGAATGAGTACGTTCAGCACAAAGACGAAATATGGTTCAGTACTGATGATCATTTTGATACAGAGGCATATTTGTACGCTGCGCGCGCAAGATTCTGGAATTCTGTGACTCATTCGATGCACTGGCAGCCTGAGATCGGTGGCTATACCACGACGCGCAATTGCATAGAACAACGGTATCCTTTCAGGGAGTCTATAGAGTCACTCATGGGGTTCTGTACGGAGGTGGTCGTTGTCGATGGAGGTTCTACGGACGGTACGTGGGAAGCGTTGGAAGAGTGGGCTCACAGCGAAGATAAACTCAGGGTTTATAGGGTCGAAAGGGACTGGGATCATCCTCGACATGCAGTTTTTGACGGGGCCCAAAAAGCTGAAGCCAGAAAAAGATGCACGTCTGATTTCCTGTGGCAGATGGACTGCGACGAAGTAGTACACGAGTCTGATTACGAAAAGATCATAGGGCTGTGTAAGAACTTCCCTCAACAAGCAGATTTAGTTTCACTGCCGGTGATAGAGTATTGGGGCGGCCCGCAAAAAATAAGGATGGACGTCAACCCATGGAAATGGCGGCTTTCTCGTAACAGAGAGTACATAACCCACGGAATTCCTGCCGAACTTCGCAAACACGACTCTGAGGGTAGACTATACTCAGGGTTAGGTACCGATGGATGCGATTATGTGCACGCAGAAACAGGCCAAAGAATTCCGCATGCATCATTTTATACCACAGAGGTAGATCAGATACGTATCGCTGCACTCAGCGGCAATCCGCATGCCATGACACAATACCAGGACTGGTTTAGTCGTCTCGTAGAGATGCTACCTGGTGTACATCACTATAGTTGGTACGACCTATCAAGAAAGATCAAGACTTACAAGAGCTATTGGCAGCGTCACTGGGAGAGTCTATACGATATCAAGCAAGAGGACACTGCAGAAAACAACATGTTTTTCGAAAAGCCATGGAGTCAAGTGACTGACGAAGATATTCAGCAACTTTCTGAAGAGCTAGCTGATAAAATGGGAGGTTGGATATTTCATTCTCCCGTAGATTTTTCCAGACCAACTCCCCACCTGACCCTGCAGCAATCTCATCCTGCCGTCATGAAAAAAAATGACTGACTTAGTCGTTGTAACTCCGGCATATAACTGCTCTCAATCCATTACGCAGACGATCAAAAGTGTATATGCGCAATCTTACGAAGATTGGCGAATGATTATCATAGATGATGTCTCAGAGGACGACACGGCCGGAGCGTGTAATGCCCTGGCACGACGGCTAGGAATTGAAAATAAACTATCTGTGGTAACTAGAACGGAAAAGTACGGAGAAACGCGCAATACAATAGACGTATGCGGTAACCTCAATGACACCGACGTTATAGTTAGGCTGGATGGTGGCGACTGGATAACTGATTTAGACTGCTTTAGCATCTTGAACTATGTTTACTCTGAAGACGTTGACCCAGCTGTTGTGTGGACCGGTCATCGATGGGGATTTTCTGCAACCAACATTTCTGGCCCGCTGGACACCAATTTATCACCCTATGAGCAACCATGGAAATCATCGCATTTGAAGACTTTTAGAAAAAATGCCATGAACGGTATCAGCTTAGAGAACTACAAAGATCACGACGGAGAATGGATCATGATCGCATGCGATCAGGCCGTTTTTCTTCCAATGCTGGAGAAGGCCTGGCGAACCCAACGTCCCAACATCTACGTAGACTCCTGCATGTACCACTACTCTATAAACCTAGAGGACCCGGAGTTGTTTACTAAGCCTAGGTCTAAGAAACAGAAAACTAGCGCGGAGTGGATAAGGAGTCGCGGATATATTGAATGAAAATATTTTTTGATAACGTAAACTTTGGATCCACTTCCGGCCCTAATAGCTTTGCCTTGAAGTTGGCCAACGCTATGAGTCACCTAGGTCATAGAGTAAATCAAGATCCTAACCCCGACGTCCAACTCAGTTTCATAAATGCAGTGAATAATCTAGCCCCTACCTACCAGAGATTAGACGGAATATATTTTAATTCCGAACAAGACTGGCAAGCACTCAATGAGCCGATACTGAAAACTTACCAATCTGCGACTGGTGTTATTTTTCAATCATCGTTTAACAAAAAGCTTACAGAGAGATATTTCGGTACACATCCAAACGCATGCATCATCCACAACGGTACCGACGTCGAAGAAGTACGTAGTGCACCGAAATTCGTGCATGCATCTTTAGACGGGTTTGATAAAGTATGGGCATGTGCCTCATCATGGCGGCCACACAAGAGGCTTGGTGAAAATATCAGATTTTTCTTAGAGCATGCCCCTGATAATGACTGCTTAGTGGTTGCTGGCGAAAATCCGGATGTAAAAATAGATCACCCTAGGGTTTTTTACGTAGGCAATTTAGACAGGAAGACACTCCTCAGCGTCTATAGTCGTGCTGAATACTTCGTTCATCTGGCTCTTATGGATCATTGTCCAAACGTCGTTATCGATGCACGAGCCGCCGGCTGTCAAATCGTATGTGCTAGCTCCGGAGGCACGCAGGAGATTGCTGGCCCAGAAGCGATCGTGATAGAGGATATGATTTGGAGTTTTGAGCCTTTTGCACTTTATAAACCTCCAGCCTTAGATTTCTCTCGCATCATACAGAATCCGCATGTGCACGATATCAATATTGACCTCGTTGCAATAAAGTACCTAGAATTCCTGGGGAGTCACACTTCATGAAAATATTGAGCTTTTCTTTTCCTTGAAAGAAAGATATAAAGATTCTTGTTTGATAGTAATGGGAAGTTCACCTGACTGGATTGTAAAGCACGACGATGTATTTTATGCAGGATCTGTTTCCCATGATCTGTATTTTCAAGTGTATTCGATTGCTGATTGGATGATTCATCTGGCATGGTTAGATCATTGCCCAAATGTCGTCGTCGAGGCATTATCTCAAGATTGTCCAGTGATTTGCACCAATTCGGGTGGAACGGGCGAGATAGTAGGTAGTAATGGTATTGTTATATCTGAAACAACGCCGTACGAGTTTGAACTAACTGACTATGATGAACCGTACAGATTGGAGATACCCTCGCTAGAGCTTCCTAATTTGTCAATTGATAATTCATACCTGGACATCAAAGAAGTAGCACAGAAGTACATCTCCGTTGTATCTGGAGATACGTCATGGGCTTAGGCGGCTATCTTACGTGGACAGCAGTTGCTAGGGAGATCGTTCATTCTTCTGGAATTCCAAAAGTATTTCCATTTGAGCAGCATGGAAATCTTATAAAGATAATAAAGACACCGATGTTTGAAAACAATCCGTACATTTTGCAGGATTTTGATAGTAACACGACGGCGGTGCCCATGCAGCTAAACAACCCACACACTAACTACTGCAAAGAAGACACACCTCAGAAAGCCGTGCACAGACATGATAAGCACATCATAGAACAGATTTGTGAAGTATATGGAGTTCGAAAACCCAATCTCAAATGTGAGTTATACTTTTCAGAATCAGAGATAGATGAAACAAACAAGCTTTTAGAAGCCCATAAAATCGATACCTCATTTATTGTAATGGAACCGCAATCAAACGACGCGTACACTATTAACAAGAGGTATCCGATCGAAAAGTGGCAACATGTTGCAGACGAACTTTCTAAAGATGGACATAAAATAATTCAAATAGGAAGGGCTACAAAGGACCAACTTTTGGACAATGCAATCGACCTAACTGGAAAAACATCTTTTAGGACGGCAGCTCTTGTTATCTCTAGCTCAATCCTATTTGTGTCTTCAGAGGGTGGTCTTATGCATGCAGCAAACGCTGTCAATAAAGACTCAGTAATACTGTACACGGGTTTCATTCATCCAAAGATGACATGTTACCCTAATAATACAAACATCTGGATAGGCTCCGGCCATGGCCCGTGTGGGATGAAGGTGGAGTGCACACAATGTACGCTGGATGCATTATCACATGACCCTACACGAATTCTAGAAGCTGTTAGGGAGAAGCTGATATGAGTGCCTTGGTAACTGGTGCCACCGGGTTCATTGGGAGTCATTTAGTTAAAATCTTGAATGAGCCAATCATTTGTGATAAAAATCCCGGGCCAGGTGTGTGGCTGCCAGATGAAATTGATATTCATTTTCAAAATCTAGACGCAGTGTATCATTTGGGTGCTATCTCTTCTACTACAGAGACCGATACTCGAAAAATAGTAGAAAACAACATCTTGTTAAGCTGCATGTTGCTAGAAGAATGTATCAATAGAAACATACCCTTTGTTTATGCATCATCAGCGTCTGTTTATGGTTTAGGCGACCATGGATTCTCTGAAGACGCATATATGTCGCCTCTCAATTACTATGCAATTAGCAAGTCAACATTTGACACAATAGTTTTGCAAAAGATAAAAGATAACCCAAGCGCTCAAGTAGTAGGCCTTAGATACTTTAACGTGTATGGTACCAATGAAGAACACAAGAGAGATCAAGCCAGCCCAGTTCATAAATTCATGAATCAGGCACGCGACAAAAATAAAATACAGGTGTTCACCGGGAGTGAAGAATTTCGCCGTGACTTTATTCATGTAGATGATGTTGTAAGAATAACGCTCAAAGCCAAAAATTTTACTAGTCCAGGGATTTACAATGTTGGCACAGGAATTCCCAGATCATTTATGGATGTTGCCAACATTATAGCCGGTCTCACTAATTCTAAAGTTATTGAAATACCCTTTCCGGAGTATCTGATAGGAAAGTATCAGGCGTATACATGTAGCGATAATACTAAAATTCAGACAGTCCTTTTGGACAACTCTAGAGTTACATTAGAGCGTGGAATTAAGAGGGTACTAGATGGCAGTTTAAACAGTTTTCACAAACGGTTGTTTTGATGTTTTTCACAGAGGACACTTGGAGCTGCTTAAATTTTGTAAGACCCAGGGCGATCATGTTGTTGTCGGTCTAAACAGTGATAGCAGTGTTCGTGATCTCAAGGGAGATGATCGTCCGATCTTTAATCAAGATGATCGAAAAGCGCTTTTAGAAGCGCTGATATATGTCGACCGGGTGATAATTTTTGAAGACGAGACACCTTTAAGCTTAATCATGATGATCAAGCCGGATATAATTGTCAAGGGAGACTAACTAATTAGCTGGTATGATAGTACAGATAAACTATTCTTGAGCAGCAATTATAATAATGTCGTGAAGAGTGATATCAAGAACAAGGAAATAAAATTCCATGAAATCAAATAGTCCGCCCACCAGAGTAGTGGGATTGTACAATTGGCACGACGGCGGATACTGCGTGCTAGAAAACGGAAAGATTGTAGAGCACATCGAATTCGAAAGATACAATCGAAAAAAATCGAGCGGCGGAGACAGTTTAGAATATTTTTCTAATGTGTTTCTTAAGACAAACGGCTTGTCTTTTGAAGATGTTGATCATTGGGTTTCCCCAGCCCCGGATACCAATCTGGAAAAGGGAGGAGATACTTCTTACGACACACACTCGAAACTGCCCAAGTCCAAGGTAAATTTTTATTCTCATCATTTGTGTCATGCAGCCCATGGTTACTTTTCTTCTGATTATCAAGATGCCATTGTTTTAACAGCCGACAGTGCCGGCTTAGATAACGACGGTCAGGGATATTCAATTACAGCGTATGAGTGTCATGGGAATAACATGAAAAGAATCATGGCATGTCCTGAAGAGATTTTTAGCATAGGAAACTTATGGACAAAACTCACAAGATTTGTTTTCAAGCTGTCCTCAGGTTATCCTTTAGGCTGTCAAGCAGGATCAGTAATGGCTATGGCTGCCCTGGGAGACTCAGAAAAATTTTACCATGACGTCCTTAAAATGGCTCAAAAAGACTTTCAGCATATTCGGATACCTCCAGCGGGAATGGTTAGAGGCAGGGCACTTCGCCCTGATGAAAACGAAGCATATCATCCCTATCTAAACAAGTTTAGAGAAATTGCTGAGAACGACGACCAGGATAAATTTAACTTGGCTGCTAGCTTGCAAAAAGTAACTGAAGAAGCACTGTTTCATATGATTAGTCAAGCCGTAGCAATTAGTGCTCAAAACGGATTTAGATCAAAGAATCTTTGCTTAGTTGGGGGTGTTAGTCTAAACTCCGTCGCGACGGGAAAAATAAGCAAGAATTTATCTTTGTGGGGATTTGAGAACGTGTTTATCCCGCCAGTTCCTAATGACGGCGGTCTTAATATGGGTGCGTGTCAATATCACTGGCACTCTGTGTTAGACAACCCTAAGCATGATAATTTTGTAAGTTCGTATCTTGGCGAAGTGTATCATAAATCAGACGTTGAGAATGCAATTACAGAAAGAAATGACGAGTTGACAGTAGAGAAAAATATTCTCATGAGCGATTTTGCTAAAATCCTCAATGACGGAAAAATAGTGAGTATCTTTCAGGGTCGTAGTGAATCAGGACGCCGCGCGCTAGGAAATAGAAGTATTCTGGCAAACCCAGCGATTGAAGGGATGA
>Ga0098047_10001241_pt1 | contig 10472 bp, 4 predicted proteins | sample 12_taG_FD_92585 | JGI IMG/M metagenome (GOLD analysis project Ga0098047, IMG submission 92585) | Marine viral communities from the Subarctic Pacific Ocean - 12_ETSP_OMZ_AT15267 metaG | ecosystem: Environmental > Aquatic > Marine > Oceanic | place: Subarctic Pacific Ocean | collected 2015-01-16 | reverse complement strand
GTTCAACAGTTGAAACTTCTGCTATTCCAATTGATGTTGTTAATGCTTTAGATGGTGTTACTTTTACAGGTTCAGAAGTTGAAACTAGCGAAATTCCCCATGTTGACCAATTAGAGGCTTGTATTGGGGTTCTGGCAGGTAAAATAAATGGAATTTTAACTGTTCTTAGAGAAGAAGAGGCTTGTATTGGAGTTCTGGCAAATAAAATAAATAAAATTTTAATTACTGAGCTTGGATTTAAATTTAAGGAAAAAGAATGAGTTTAACAAATAGTACAGGAGATAAATAAAGGAGAATATTATGAGTAGTAAGTTAAGTAAATTGTTAGGGACTAATACACCTACAATGGAATATTATGACCCTAATGCTGTAAGAGCTTCTTATTTGCAAGGTCAACAAGGTTATATGTCCCAAATGGGTGCTTTGAGTCAAAGATATGGGAACGAAGCTACTACTCAATTCGGGTATCAGCAAGATACAATGGACGAAGCTGGTGATTATCTCCAGCAAGCTCAGGGTCTTATGTCAGGGGATAGTCCTATTTTAGATGCTATGAAAAGGGAACAAGCTCAACAATTAGCAGATATGGGCGGACAACAAGCAAATCAAATGGCTTCTTCTCTTGCCGCACGAGGAATGGGTGGAGGAGGATTATCTGCTTTACAATCAAGTATAACAGGCAATAGAATGGGTGAAGAGGCAAGAAAAGGATTGTTAGGTATTCAGCAATATGGATTGACAGCAGGTCAAGGGTTTGGTCAATTAGGTCAAGGTTTATTGGGACAAGCTAACCAAATGGGAGCTCTTGGATTCCAAGGTCTTGGAGGAGAGCAATCTGCTGCAGGGGATGTAGCTAGTTTACAGCATCAAGCAAATGTAGCAGCAACACAACAACAAGCAGCTAATATAGATATGAGAAATAGAACAGCTTTAGCTAAACAGGCAAGAAGAAAATCAATGTGGGGTAATGTTGCTAAGGGTGTTGGAGCAGCCGTTGCATTTTCGGATATAGCAATAAAAGATAATATAGAATACCTTTATGATTCTCCTGATGGGCACAAAGTATATTCATTTAATTACAAAGGAGTGGATACTAAGTATAAGGGTGTAATGGCTCAAGATTTATTAAAAACTAATCCTAAAGCTGTATCTGAAATAGATGGTATTCTAAGTGTAGATTATTCACAAATAGATGTGGATATGGAAAAAATAGAAGGGAGTGGATAGTAAATGATATTAAATTCTGAAAAATCAGGCGAAGGCTATAAATATGTTGGACCTGACTTTAAAGGCATGTTGAGTTATATATTTGGAAAGGATAAGAATGATACTACAAACCTTTCTCAGAATAATAAATTTTCAGGAGCAGATACTTATACTGCAGCAGGGGGAGACCCTGATGCTTCTGGGGATTCAATTTTAGATGAAATGCAAAACGAGTCAGAAACTACTCCTGAGAAATGGAATTGGGGGCAAAATGTAGACCAAGATTTGGGATATGCAGGAGCTAAATCGCTAATGTGGTTATATAATAAAATAAGGAATAAGAGACTGTCTTCTCGAAAGTCGAAATCTCCTGATATAGATGAAGATATTGTAGAAAGAGAAATTACTACTCCAATATCTGGTGATGGAGGAGCAGTTTCTGGAGAATCAGGAGGTGGTACAGGTGGTGATGCAGGTGATGAGTACGTGGTAGGTGACCAACCTTGGTCTAGGACCTCAGGTAAGTGGAGCTGGTGGTGGTAATGAATGATTCAAGCTTTTTTAGTTATCTTTTAAACAATCTTAATAAATCTAATAGTCCTTTATTTCAGGGAGGGATATACAATCCCGCAGGTAATATTGAATTCCCTGACTATTCCCAAATAGATACAGAATTATTAGATGCTTTAGAAGAAAATAAAATAGAAAAAGGTCAAGAAGAAGGAACAGGTGAAGAAGGAACAGGTGGGACAAGTGACAGTAGAAGAGAAGAAGGCACAGAAGGTACAGAAGGTACAGGAGAAGGCACAGAAGGTACAGGAGAAGGTACAGGAGGTACAGGAGAAGGTGCAGGAGAAGTAGATAGTGGTACAGGAGATATATCGAATCTAGATACTATTGCTGACCTTCCTTTTAGGAAAATGAATCCAATTACTGGGTATGAAATAAAGAAAGTCCCTGAATCATCTCCTATCCCCAATGTAGAACAAGATATGACTAGAAGAATGGAGCAAGACTTCCTTGAACAAGATAGACCAGTAAGACCTGAAGTTCCTTTACCAGATGTAGATGATGAAGATTTCTATATGAAAGATTTAATTATACCCCCTGAGACTGAATTTGATGATTTTAGTGAGTGGGAAAAACCATTACCTCTTTCTCCACCTAGACCTAATGTCCCTACTGCAATGGATGATGATATTGATATGTCTGATTTACAAATTGAAGAACCTGAATTTGATGACTTCGGTGAGTGGGAAAAACCATTACCTCTTTCTCCACCTAGACCTAATGTCCCTCTGCCACAAGTAGATGATGATATTGATATGTGGGATTTGCAAATTGAAGAACCTAAATTTGATGACTTTAGTGAGTGGGAAAAACCATTACCTGACTTAAATTCAGAGTCAGTAACAGTAGACGCATTACCTTATTATGAAAACAATATACCAATAACAACATCTGGAAAAGATGAAAACCCCGAAGTAGCGAAAAGGAAACGCCAAAATAAAGAACAAGAAGAATTAATCCGGCGAAATTTAGAAAAGTATGGGATTGACCTTCCATATACTGCTTGGGGTAAATGGGATTATGATTATCCTGACTTAAATTCAGAGTCAGTAACAGTAGACGCATTACCTTATGAAAAATAGAAGGAGATAATATGGCTTTACAATTAGGTGGAGGTGGATATAGACCTTCAGGAACAGTAGACCCTTTGTCGGCACAAAAGGCACAGGCAGAGGCAAAGGCAGCTCAATTAACTCAGTCAATGCAACAACAGGCATTTGCTTGGAAAGCTGAAGACAGGAGAACAGATAAGCAAAATGCTCAGGCAAAATCAAGGATGTATGACTATTTTATGGTTAGAAGCAATTCTTATAAAGACCTTAACAACTTGGGCGAATCTATGGTTAATAATCCTCAGAATTTTCAAGATATTGAGTCTATAAGAGGATTTTCTGATAAGGCAAAGCAAAGAGCATTTAATGCCTATAAATCTTCTGCTGCTCAACCTGATGTAGGATGGTTTGAACAACAATGGGACGCATATAAAACAGAGGAAGATAATAAAATAGCTAATGAACTTTTAGATGATTATAATTCTGGGATATTATCTGAACAGGATTTTAATATGGCTGCAAGAGATAGAAAATTCCAAGACTTTTATCGAAATACTAAAGTAAGGGAGCAATTCAAGGATATATATGACCCTAAATATAGAACATGGGGGGAATTTTGGTCAGGTGGTCCTGTAAATCAAGGCAAAGGTGTTATAGAAAGAAATCCAATAAAATCAGCAGAAGTATTAGCAGGGGGTATTGGAGGTGGTGAAATGGCTAGGAGGTCATTAAAACTTGGCAAAGAAATAACACAAGCTGAAAACCTTGTAAGAAAAGCCTCTGGTGTAGTGGATAAATATGATGATGCAGCTCGAACTGCTCACTTAGAAAAATTCCCTTATACAAGGAATAAAGCTTTCCTTGACTGGGTAGCAAAGCAATCAGATGAAATAAAAAGCAAGGGTGCGATTAAGGAGAATTATACTAAGTATCAAAATGCAGCATTTGATGATATAGTTAAGGAAGCTAATAAAGGGCAGAAAGCTGCTAAAGAAACATTAAAGGCATTAGAAGATAGACGGTTAATTAAGAGAGTTGGTAAACAATGGGTTAAACTCCCCGGGTATGCTAAAAGTATTGGTATGATAGGGGGTATGCTTGCAATTAAGCCTATTGTCAAGGGAATTACAGGAAGTGAAAAAGCAGGTGAAATAGCAGGTACGGGAGTAGGTACGGTAATTGGTGGTAAGATGGCGTTTGATGCTACTAAAAAAGCTGTTACGAGGAATATGGTTAAGAAAATGGAGAAGAAAGGTTATAAAAATGTTGGTGAGAATCTGTCAAAAATTATAGCAAAAAGAGGTTGGCCGTGGGTATTGAAAAGAGTGAGTGCAAAAGCTCCAGTGTTAGCAGCTAAAATACTTGGAAAAGGTGTTATTGGTGCTGTAGGTTCTCCATTTACTGCTGGTGGCATGGCTGCTCTAATGACAATCTGGAGTGCAGCTGACATTTATATGCTTACAAAAGCAATAATGGACGAGGCATAATGTGCCTAGCTACCAACAGTTTCAACCAACACTTGACCAACAAACTGTTCAAAACTATCTTCAGCTTTATAAGGAGAAACCTACTCAGTTTAAAGAAGATGAAGTAGAAATTATAAAGCAACATGCTGATTTCTATAAGATGCCTTTTGCTGAAGATGAAAAGGTAAATAATAATAGAATAGGTGGTCTTATTTCCCAGATGGGGGCTGGGTTTGTTTCAGGATTTACTACATTTAATGTTGGTGATGCTCCTCGTGATGAGTGGGAGAGTATAGCTCGTAACGTAGGACATCTGGCTGGATTTGTTGGTTATGTTCCTAAAGCTCCTTTTAGGATGTTAAACATCAAACGACTTAGTGATGCAGCTAATTTTGTACGTGGTAGGTCTATCCCAATGGTAGTTGCTAAAGCTGCTGAGAAAAAGGTAAGTAAAATTGCTGGTAGTGTTATAAAAGGCTCTACTACTGCCAGAGCAGATGCTGCTGGAACTGCTATGAATTTCTTAACTAAACCTAAGACAAAAGATTTGTTAAAGGGTGCTTTCCATCTTGGTGTTGCTAGTTCTGTTAGTTCTTGGCAAGGTGGTGTTGATGAAATGATGCGTGGCTTTATTGGTGGTGCTCAAACTGGAGCAGTATTTAGGACAATAGGTAATATTGTACAAACAGGTTCTTTAGGAGCAGACAAGGTATTAAGGGGTATTGCATCTTCTGCTTATCAAGGTCTCCATTCTACTATGCAAGGTGCTACAACTCCAGAACAAGTATATGAATATCTTCTAGGTGCATATTTCGGTGTTAAAGAGATGCCTTATCATAGACGTCAAGGATTACAGCATCTTGGTAAGATGAGAGAAAAAGGGGAAATAGAACCTGAGATTATAAAGGGTTGGGATAAATTAGATGAGACTACTCAGAAATGGACTAGTGCAGAAGTAAAGAAAATATATAAGGGTGACCCCGGAGAACTAAAAGCTTTAGCTTATTGGATAGCCAAAACCAAGGGAGTTGATGTTGAAGAGGCTAATAGATTGGCTGAAGAGTCTATTAAAAACCTTCCAAAATATACTGAATCAGGCGAAGAAATTTCCACCCTACCTCAGGAAGCAAGAGAGCAAGAAGCTCTGTTAAATGAGCGAAGAGGGCAGTTAGAAACTGAAGGTAGAGAGGCTCCTACAGAAACAGATGTACAGACTGGGGCTATTCCAGAAGATGTTACATTCACAAAGAGAACCGAAAATTGGGTTAGAAGACAACTTGGGAAAACTTTAGATGAAGACCCTAATCCAGACAGGAAAGTTATTGAAGTTAGTTATGATATTGATAGTACTTTTGATTCTTTGTTAAATATTTCTAGAAAAGTTGGGACAGATACTGGGAAAACTCCTATTAATCCTTCTGCTATTTTAGTAAAACATATAGAAAAGCAACATGGTATTACTCTCGATGCAGAAGGGAGAAACTTCTGGAGGCAGCATGGAGAACGTAGGCTAAAGGAGCAAGATGTTACTCAATGGTCAATTTCACAAGGTAATTTAAAAGTTTTAACTGGTAAGAGAAATGATGCTGGTGTCCAGAAGATATTAAAAGAAGAACCTAAATTAGTAGATGAAATATATGGCGAGGCTCTCAAAGAACGTTATCCCACTAGTGACCGTATTGAAGCAGAATGGGAGAAATCAGAAAAAACTTTAATGGGGAATGATGCTTTTTGGAAAATGGCTGGGAATAAAGAAGCAAGAATAGCATCTAAAATAAAATATGCTGAACCTTCAGGTAGAGATATAGAATTTGACCCTAAAACAGAAACATTCCATGCCGGTCGTTATGAGACAACTGAATTTCAAGCCACTGGTAATGAGAAGAAGTTCCCTAATAATGCGAAACATAATATAAAAGAACCTTGGCAAGATAAGCCGGGGCTATTTAGACAAGATTTACTAGATAAAGGGATTACATCTACTCATGATGCTATAATGTATGGAGAAAGAACTGGTACAAGTAGAAATAATAGGCAAGAAGTGAAAGTTGGAGAAATTATTGATGTGGGACAAACAGGTACTCCTGTATATGCAAAGGTTACTAAAGTTTATAATAAAACTTTAGGAAAACTTATAAAATCTGGAGAGATGACTCCTGAACAATGGTCAAAGAGAGAGGGTTGGGATTCAAGTTATTTAACATTAAATTCCAAAGTTTTAAATAAATTCCCTATTGATTTCAAAATAGTTCAGGATAGTAAAGTACAATTTGTTCGTGGTAAACCAGACAAACATGCTTATGCTGTGCTTGATAATTATGTAGAATATGATAAAAAATCTGGTGGTATGCGTGAATTTGATTTTCTAGAATTAGAAGATTTCTATTATCGTACAGCTAAGAGTGACTTAGAAAGTGGGATGAAACCTTTTACTAATAAGAAGCTTGATTCAGGAGAGTATGAAAATGAATTTGGAACGATAAATTCTGTAAAGGTAGCTAGAAGACTTGCTAGAGAGAAATTAGAAAATATGCATACTGATGTTTTGGTTGAAGCTGATAAAGGTGGATATTATTATTATGGTGGTAAAGGGGATGCTAAACGTCAGTATTATCTTAAGTATCATCCTCAACTAGGTGAAAGTGATATTGCATTACATAATCAAATAAATCACATTACAAATGCAATAGCAAAGAGTCAAGGACGTTCAAAGATAAAAGTTAGTGACAGATTGCAAGAAGATATGTTAGAATTTGTTGATGCTAATAGCACTTTAACACCCCAAGAAAGTACAAGGCTGTATATGAAGTCATATATTTCAAATATAATATATGATATGGAGATGAATGGAGGTAAGTATGACCCCTTATTCAAGAACTTGCCTAAGCAGTTAAAGAAAGGATTTATTAGTTCTGCAAAAGCCTTTAATAAACGACAACAAATATGGTTTACTTCTGGTATAAGTTCAGACCCTAAATTTATAAAGAACTGGAAAGGGAAAGATGGCAAAGGTATAAAGGATTTAGTAATAGACCCAATGGATGGTAAAGATGGGAAATGGAATGTAGTATATACTATACCTAACAAAAAAGATAATATATTATGGGAAGATGGTGCTGTTTATGGACGTAATGATGTAATATCTGCTCAGAATGAAGGCTGGGGGATGGCTGATACAGGTTCAAATAAATCTTTTATAGTCAATGGTGGTAGAGGTGTTGGAGAAAAGGGAGCAATGCTCGGTAAATACATGATACATTCAACCTCTAAGGAACTAAATGATTATATGCATAAAAATAATATCCATTATATTATTCCATTAGAGTCTGCCAAACAGATTGGTAATAGAGGAAACAATGTATATAATTTGACTTTAGGAAGAGATGGGAAAATAAAGCTAAAAGAAGCTGTTTCTCCTTATGGGAAAATAAAGAAACGATATAAACTTAATAATTTAGATATGGATTTTATTCCTATGGAATCCTTTAGGGGAGTTTTTTCTGAGAGAACAGATGCTAGCTTTTTAGAACCTAAAAAACTACCTAAACAGATGTCTACTAATCTTACACCTTTTGGATTTAAAGATATAGCGACAGGGACTATAGATGACATGTATAATACTTTGTCTCGTAAAGCATTCTTAGGAGAGGAGGAGTGGAACGAAAAACTAGAGGATTATTTAAAAGACCCTGTTGGTCGTAAATCTGATTTAAGAGATTTAACAAATAATTTAGATAGTATAAGTGTAGAAGCTCTTTTAAGAGGTATGAAGCAACCTAATGCCAAAACTTTTTCTAATGCAGTATATGCTAAGATACTTAAATTCAATAGAGAAATAGTTGAAGATATGATGTCAGATGGTGAAATAAATGAATCCGAATATAAAAAAGAATTAAGTAATAATTCTGACATGCTTAGGATACATGAGAGGATAGTCTCCAATAGTCCTGAAAGTTTGGCTGGGATACTGCATCCTTTTGCTCGTGATTATCGTATGACTTCTATGCGTAATTATATTATTAATAGGTTAGTACGTCCTAAATTAGATAATAGTATTGTTACTCGGTTACGTCCTTATGATATTGGACTACAGTCACGCCAAAATAGAGATGGTAGAACATCTGATTTAAAGAAAGCATTAGGTAGAGATAGATTCTATCTTGATGATGGATTTAGAGATAAAGAAATAAGAAGTGCAAGTTGGGGTAGTAAACCTAGAAAACTAGGTGAAGTATGGGATGAATATTTAAAGGCTAAGGAGGAGAATAATAGGTCGAAATCTAAGAAACTAGAAAAAATATTAGAGGCTGTTGCTGTTCGTGTTCCTATGGATAGTTTAAGTGGTGCTCGTGTATTAAAGTTTGGAGGATTTACAGGTATAAGAGGTTATGGTAGTTTAATACATCCTAAAGCTTTAGAAGCTCTTGGTGGAGCTGACCTTGATGGTGACAAAGCATATTTCTTTTTTGGGTCAGAGAAGCATGGTATGAAAAAGAAATGGAAGAAAATGTACAAAGACCAAGAGAAGGAATTTGGAGATGAGAGTACAAATGATGTAAAAGCTGCTTTCCGTGAAGAATTAACAGATACTCCTATCTCAAAAGATTTAACTATTGCTGAAAGGAAGAAACTAAATAGTGATGAAAGTATGTTGCAATGGTCTCCTGTTCAACGTAGAGACTTCTCTAGTATGGCTGCAGATGGTAGAAATCGATTAGGTCCTTCTGTTTTGAATAATGCTGCTATTTTAGGTGCTTATGCTGCAATAGAAGGTAGTAGAAAGAAATATTATGAATGGGAAGATACTATTATAGAATGGAAAGATGGATTAAAAACAGAGACCCCAGTACATATTCGTATGATTCCTAAAAAAGGGAAAGAAAATATGAATAGGTTTCGAAGAATAATGAGGGCTTCTGTTGCCTTTACTTCTGACCCTATGGACGAAGCTGGCTTAAAAAGTTCTGACATATTTCTTGAAAAGGTTTTAGATAGTGCCTTTAATTGGGAAGTTAGGAATAGTAACACAAGAAGATACCATAAGGCATTTAGTACTCAATTTAATAAGACGTCTAGGCATTTGGGGAAAAAGAAGTATGGTGGATTGCAAAGACATTTTAGTAATGTAAATAGTGGTCTTTGGGGACGTAATTGGGCAGATGGACGTAGATGGTCTTATGGTGAGATAAAAGCTAAATTAGAGGGTACATTTGAAGAAGGTGGTATGCCTGCAGAGTCACGAAATACGTTGCTTTCAAAGATACCTCAAGAGCTAGAAGGGATTGATTGGAGTGATAGTATTTTTAATAGAGTAGATAAAAATAAGTTATTCGAATTATATAGTAATCATTCTCAAAATGTTACTATGTTTGATAGATTGAAAGCACTATTAGGTAGAAGAACAATGGCAATCCCTAGAGGAGCTTATATTGACCTTGTTTATAATTTACAATTACATACAGCTGATGGAATGAGAGCTCAGACAGACCCTACTTTTACTTTTGAAGGAGCTAGACCATGGAAGCCAAGTAGAGAAATATTCAAACATGAGGAAAAAGATTTTAGTTCTTATCATGGGTATGAAAAATATCCTGAAGAGAATACTCCTCAAGGGTTATATAAACGTAAAAGAGATTTGCATAGTATTCTAAGGAAAGCTGAAGACTTTGTAATGAATGATATTAGTGATATGGCTGCAATGGACCATTTATTAATGGTAGGCGATAATATGCTTGAATCCCCTCTTTTAAAAACTGTTGTTGAATTTGCTGAATCCTTAAGAAAGAAAAGTTATTTAATGGCTAGGAAACGTAGGTTTGTAGGTAAAGACCATCTTACATTAGAAGAAGATGCAGAAAGACGACTCCGTGATGAAGTAGAACGTGAAGTATCTGAAAAAGAGCCATTATCTAGTCTTGCAGACCAAGAAGCGATAGACTCAGAAATTAGAGCATGGAAGAAAAAGGAGGGTCGAACAGACCAAGAGAGAGATTTATTAGATGCTTTATTACTTGGTAGTGTTCACAAAGGCAGGCATCAAGAGGCACAACGTCTACGAGATATTCTAGCTTTGGATAAATATAAGTATGAATGGACAAAAAATGACCGTGACCGCCTATTCCAGAAATCAATTCTAGAAGGTATGTTAGAAACAGTAGAGAAGAAGATAGACAATACT
>Ga0098047_10001239_pt1 | contig 10490 bp, 12 predicted proteins | sample 12_taG_FD_92585 | JGI IMG/M metagenome (GOLD analysis project Ga0098047, IMG submission 92585) | Marine viral communities from the Subarctic Pacific Ocean - 12_ETSP_OMZ_AT15267 metaG | ecosystem: Environmental > Aquatic > Marine > Oceanic | place: Subarctic Pacific Ocean | collected 2015-01-16 | reverse complement strand
GAGCATGCCCGAAGACCACTACAGCACCTACGAAAATCTGGTTTATGTGTTGGGCGATCTTATGCAAGACTATGTAGAAAAAGAAGGGATGGATCCAGCCGAGGTACGCCGCGCTGCAGAAGAAGCCATGGATATTGAATTAGGAGTTAACCGATAATGCCGACACCAGACGAAATACTAAAAGGAATATCACAGGCTGCAGCCAACGCCTATGATGGATCACATGATGAACGATATATGGCTGATGGCAAAGCCCGAAAGGCCGGCCTTAAGAGAGAACAGGGCGATCCAATTTTAGATTCTAGAACAATGGACGGATTTACGGTCAGCATGGCTGGTCCTCGTCTTCGTATACTTTATCATTCTCAGGCCAACTTAAAAGAGGTTCATGAAAATGGATTTGAAAACGAGATTATTGGAAGATTAAAAGATATTGCCAAATATATGAGAAAAGAATATAAAAATGTTACTGGCAATGCTTTAAGTATAACTGCCGATGGAGAACCCGATATTCGTGTCGAGCCAATATCTCGTCGCAGAACCGACGTAAGAGCAATTCAGTGGTACAACGTTGGCGGCATGTCTAACGTTGAAGAAATTGCTCCCGGCTCAGAAGATAACGTTGATGATGCAATCAAAAAGTGGTTAGCAATTGGCAAAGACACATATCCTGGCGCCATGAAATCAAAAAATGTGACACGCAAGGGGAAGCAATAAAATGAAACTTACCCGACAAAGACTAAAAGAAATTATTAAAGAAGAGGTGAAAGAGCACTCCAAGCTAGAAGAATTTGATATTGGGGGCGAACAAGGTGGAGGACCACCAGGTGACCCCGGGCTGGCCCGCGCACAGGCTTCAGTTGCCGGCGAGGCACCGCCAATGTGGCTTGAAGACTATCTTCGTGAATTTGCCCTAGGCCTTATCTCTCGTATGAAAGAGGAGGAAACTGCTGCTATACATGGTCACGAAGATGCAGATGAGATTCCGCCAGGAGAAGAAAGCGTCTAAGGCCATGTATGTCGTATCAACTCACCAAAAAAGAAATTGTTAGAGAGGTTATAAAAGCAGGCAAAGACCCGTCCTACTTTATAAACAATTATGCTAAAATTTCCCACCCAATGCGTGGCTTGATACCTTTCAAAACATATGATTTTCAAGAACAACTTATAAACGATTTTAACGATCATCGGTTTAACGTTATATTAAAAGCTCGACAGCTGGGAATATCAACCACTGTTGCCGCATATATCGTTTGGATGCTATTGTTTCATCGCGATAAGAACGTCCTTGTTATTGCTACAAAATTCAGCACAGCGGCAAACTTAGTTAAGAAAGTTAAATCCATAATTAAAAACCTTCCGCCGTGGATAAAAATAGCAGATATTACAATTGATAATAGAACATCATTCGAACTAGCTAATGGCTCACAGATTAAGGCATCATCAACCTCTGGGGATGCCGGCCGTTCAGAGGCACTATCTTTATTAGTGATTGATGAGGCTGCTCACGTTGAGGGCCTAGAAGAACTATGGACCGGTCTTTATCCTACGCTTTCTACAGGTGGTCGATGCATTGCACTATCAACCCCAAACGGTGTTGGCAATTGGTTTCATCAAACATATATTGATTCTGAAGAGCAAAAGAATGACTTTTATCCTACAATATTGCCATGGCAAGTACACCCAGATCGCGACCAACCTTGGTTCGCTAAAGAGACGCGCAATATGTCACGCAGAGAAATTGCGCAAGAACTTGAATGTAACTTTAACACTTCTGGCGAGACAGTGGTCCATCCTGATGATTTAGAGTGGATGATGTCCAACATTAAAGAACCAAAATATAGAACCGGCTTTGATAGAAACTTTTGGATTTGGGAAGAATTTAGGCCAGAGAATTCTTATTTATTAACTGCGGATGTGGCCAGGGGAGATGGACAAGACTATTCTGTTTTTCATGTGATAAAGTTAGAAGATTTGAATGTTGTTGCAGAATATCAAGGAAAACCAAATACAGATATTTTTGCCAATTTTTTGCAAGAGGTCGGAAAAGAATATGGAAATTGTATGATTGTTATTGAAAATAACAATATTGGTTATGCGGTCTTGGAAAAGATTATTGGCGCTGAATATCCAAATGTTTATCATTCAGTTAAATCGACACATGAGTATGTTGATCAACTTGAGGCTGAGACTAGAAAGGGATCGATAGCCGGCTTTACAACTTCGCTTAAAACGCGCCCGCTGATAATCGCAAAAATGGAAGAGTTTATAAGAAATAAACTAATTAAAACACCTTCTTCAAGGATGGCAAATGAATTGAAAACATTTATATGGAATAACAGCAAACCCCAGGCAATGCGAGGATATAATGACGATCTCGTCATGGCTTTTGCAATAAGCTGTTGGGTTAAAGACACAGCATTAACAACGAATCAACGAGATTTAGAATACAACAAGGCGTTTTTAAATTGTATGGTAAAAACGGATACAAGAATACAAACTATTATTCCTGGCATGCATGGCTATAAAAAATCATTAGATAATGATAGAATAAACGAAGAAACGGAAGAAGCCAAACAACACTCATGGCTTTATAAAGGTTAAAAATGGCTGATCAAAAAAGAAATCCAAGAAATCAAGGAAGCACATTATTCAAATCACTAACCAGATTATTTTCTGGACCCCTGGTTAATTATCGAGCAGAGCAAGCCCGTCGCGAAAAACGATGGCAGATGGACAAACACTCTAGCAGGTTTAGATCTGCGAGCGGTCAACAGTTTAAACGAGCAGCTTACGATCCATTTGGTAATTTAAGCCATCCAGTAATGATGAATCAAAGCCGTATCGAAAGATACGTGGACTTTGATCAGATGGAATACATGCCAGAAATTGCATCGGCACTTGATATATATGCCGATGAAATGACAACCTCAAGTCAACTGCAGCCCCTACTAACAATCGCATGCCCGAACGAAGAAATTAAAGCAGTACTTCAGTCACTCTATTATAACATCATGAACATTGAGTTCAACCTGTTTGGTTGGTGTCGAACAATGTGCAAATTTGGCGACTTCTTCCTTTATATGGATTTGGATGAAGAACTTGGTGTAACCAACGTACTGGGCCTGCCAACGAATGAGCTTGAGAGGCTTGAAGGCGAAGACAAGACAAATCCAAATTATGTTCAGTTTCAGTGGAACTCGGCTGGGATGACATTTGAGAATTGGCAAGTTGCACATTTTAGAATTCTTGGCAATGATAAGTTCGCACCATATGGAACGTCGACCCTTGATGCTGCTCGTCGTATTTGGAGACAACTTGTACTTCTAGAAGACGCGATGATGGCCTATAGAATTGTCCGTGCCCCGGATAGAAGAGTATTTTATATTGATGTTGGCAACATCGCTCCACAAGATGTTGAACAATATATACAAAAAGTTATTTCATCAATGAAGCGACATCAAATTGTTGATACATCAACTGGCCGCGTAGATCTTCGTTATAATCCTTTATCAATTGAAGAAGATTATTTTTTGCCTGTCCGCGGCACTTCAAATACAAAGATCGAAAACCTGACTGGCGGCTCATACACTGGCGACATTGATGATGTTAAATATCTGAGAGACAAACTGTTTTCAGCGCTTAAGGTTCCACAGGCTTATCTTTCTAGAGGTGAAGACAGTGACGAGGACAAAACAACTTTAGCTCAAAAAGATATCCGTTTTGCTAGGACAATTCAAAGATTACAAAGAGCAATGTTAACAGAGCTTGAGAAGATTGGTATTGTTCATCTATACACTCTAGGGTTTAAGGGGGACGATTTAGTAAACTTTAAATTATCGTTAAATAACCCGTCTAAGATTGCAGAACTTCAAGAACTTGAACATTGGAAAACCAAGTTTGATACTGCAGCTTCGGCAACGGAAGGCTTCTTTTCTAAGCGCTGGATTGCCAACAAGATGTTTAATATGTCTGATGAAGAGTTCCTTCGTAATCAACGAGAAATGTTCTATGACAAGAAGTTTGAAGCTTCGCTTGAGGCAATTGCCGAAGCCGCCGCTGCAGAAGCAGCAGGTGGCCTTGGGGGTCTTGAAGGCTTAGGCGACGAAGAGGGCCTTGAAGGTTTGGGTGGCGAAGAGGGCCTTGAAGGCTTAGGTGGCGAAGAAGGTGGTGAACTTGAGGCCGCCGACACCGGCGAAGAAGAAACTCTTCTAGCTGCACCAGGAAAACGCGAAGATGGATATTTAACTCCCGGCGCAAAAGGTAAGATATATCATCCCGTCAAAAGCGATAAGAGAGACCAAGGAGCTAGAACGCGAAGCTCTAGAGGCCAATATTCGGATGAAACGGCTAGAGCAACAAGAAGAAATACTTTTAAAGGCTTTTCAGATTTGATGGGCTTAAGAAGTGCAATGTATGGGATAAATGAGAACTTGGAGCCTACTTATACTGAAGAGAAAAATTTGTTTGAAGTTAAGCGCGAGGTTAAACAATTAATTTCAGGTTTGGAGTCACGCGAGAATGAAGATGAAACATAATAAGAAGAGAAATAGTCTGTTTTTATATGAAACGTTAATCAGGGAATTGACGAAAGCTGTAGTTGAAAAGAACAGCAAACGAAAAGACAGCATACTAGAAATGGTTAGAACTCATTTTAAGAAAGGCAGCATGCTTGCGCGAGAAATGGAGTTATATAATATTCTGCATGAGACAAGGGAGGTGAATCAATATATTGCGGAAAAACTTTTACATGAAGTTAAATGTGCTCGCTTTGGCGAGGGTTTTTCAGAAGAAGGCTTATTTGATGAGCAGACTGCAATTATAAACGATATCAATAAAAAGCTATCCCCATCAGTGTTCTCCAATTTCATCCCGAACTATAAAAATTTAGCAACGATATCGCAGATTTTTAGCAACAGAACCACGGTTAGGAAACGTGTTGTTTTAGAAGAATCTATGATTAAAAAAATGATAGCGAAAAAGGCGCCCGGTGGAGAAGGTCTTGAGCCAGTTGACAACATCGTTTATAACACGTTTGTAGATAAGTTTAATCAGGCCTATAAGGGCTTACTTAGCGAGCAAAACAAACTACTCAAAGAGTATATTATGTCGTTTAATGATAACGGCATTGGCCTTAAAGTTTATCTAAATGAGGAGATTGGCCGATTAAAAGATTGTATCTCCGAGTCAATTAAAAACGAAGAAATTAAAGATGATCCCGAGATGATTAAAAAAACCAAAAGCGTAATCGATCTTCTAGAAGGCTTTAAGAGCCAAATAGTTTCTCGCGATATAATTAAAAAGGTGCTAAAAATTCAAAGTTTAGCCAATGAGATCAAAAACTAATGCCGGATATCACAATCAAAATTGGTGCTGCTGCTGAAGCAGCTGAAGCCGAAGCCGCCGAAAAAAAAGTACAAACTTCAATTGTATTAAATGCGCGCAAGACGCTTGAAGGAAACGTAGTCATTTTTGATCACGATATGCTGGATATTGTAATCATACCAAACAAGAATAAGATCTTGGCTTTTCCTAAAACCGTTATGGGAGATCATGTTTATAACGCACAAGATCGCCTTTTTGATTTTATGAACAAAAGAGGAGCTATTAAGCTAGGCTCAATTCAAGGCGGGAATATATATGGATCGATAGAGGCAGAATATCCAGATGCTGCTTCGGAAGGGGTTGATCCAGTACAGGTTGTTCTTTTAACAATATCAAAATTTCTTGATCTTGAGCGTCCATATTTTGGAGAAGTTGAGGATCATCTGGATGACTTTAAAGATTATTTGACCGATCCGGAAGAAGAAGAATCAACAGAGCTAGGCGAAGTACCACACGGTGAAACAAAGGGCTCTTTGCGCCCCGGGTGGATCCGCACCCCATACGCGCACACCAGAATGTACAGAGCATAATGTGTGGCTAATATCTTTCGTACTTTGTTGTTATGGCCTTACACAAATTCTAGTGTATGGCTCAATCTTTAACGCAATAAGGCCGCCCAAGAAATATTTTGGTGGCTTTTTTCACTGCCCAATGTGTATTGGTTTTCACGTGGGGTGGGTTATTTTAATGTTATTTAAGTATTCATCATTTCTGTACTTAGATCCCGAAATTACAGATTATTTTATTATGTCATGTCTAAGTTCTGGTACTTCTTACGCGTTGTGCATGCTTTTCACAGATGATGGTTTTAATTTGAAATTAAATGGAGATTCTTGATATCAAAAACTATTTATGTTTGGAGGTGTGTTGCTATGAAAAAATGGATGTTACAGCCAGTACGGCATTGTTGTAAAGGTTCTTGACTATGCCCAAGTTATTATTAACTGAATATTATGAACTTTGTGAAGGTGGAGTATGTCAAGACTTGCTAACCGAGCACGAGAAGGCATTTGTCGCTAATGGTGGTACGATTCTTTCCGGAATTATGCAACGATCTGATGTGCAAAATGGAAATGGTCGGATATATCCTCATAAAATTCTTATGAGGGAAATGCAAAATTATGATAAACTTGTTAAAGAACGCAGAGCTTTGGGAGAGTTAGACCATCCCGAAGACTCTGTCATCAATCTTAAGAATGCGTCACACCTTGTTACTGAAGTTTGGTGGGACGGCAAAGATGTAATGGGAAAAGTTCAGGTTCTTAATACGCCTTCTGGAAAAGTTTTAAAAGAGCTTGTTAGTTCCGGCGTTAAGTTGGGTATCTCCTCTCGCGGGATGGGTTCTGTACAAGAAAGTAATGGGCAAACAATAGTTGAAGATGATTTTCAATTAATATGTTTCGACTTTGTTTCTGAGCCTTCAACGACTGGTGCGTTTATGATGAAAGAAAGCAAAGAGCCAAATATTTTTACAAAGGCAGATCGTATTAACCGTGCGTTAAATGATATTTTGAGAAATACTGAAAGGTAATTATGAAGCGTGAAGAACTTAAGAAAGTTTTAAAACCACTGATTAAAGAATGCATCAAAGAAGTAATTTTCGAAGAAGGTGCATTGTCTGGAATTATTGCAGAAGTGGTTAAAGGAATAGGAGCGGCTCCACTTGTTGAACAAGTTGCGGCCCCTACTGTAGCTACAAACAAACCAGTTGAAAGAACGAAAGAAAAGAGAGAAATAAAACAAAAGTTAACAGAGACAAGGCGAAAGATGCTGGATGTAATTGGCAAAGATGCTTTTAATGGAGTTGATTTATTTGAAAACACAACTCCTACACCCGGCGCCGGCCGGCCTGGTCAGGCTGCAGCCCCTGGCGGCCCATTGACTGGTATTGATCCGGGAGATTCAGGAGTAGACATAAGTGGGATTATGAATATTTCTGGTGGGAAGTGGAAAGAATTGGCGTAGAATGGCTGTTAATATTGTTGTACGAGCGCACCGCGGAGAACACCCAGAGAAATTAATCAGGAGATTCACGAAAAAGGTTAAAAAGAAGCGAATACTAGAAGCTGCGAAAGAGCATATGCGTTATGAAAAGCCTTCTGTTAAAAGAAAAAGAATGAGAAAAAGAAGAAAAGAGAATTCTCGTCGATATCAGGAGAAACAACAATAGGCTCTTTCTAGAAAAAGCAACTATTTAGAATAGATGAAGATTATTGGAGAATTATAAATGTCGGAATGGAAATCATATGGCGTCGGCCTTAACAATGTAGGATCTTATCAAGTATCGGGTGTACCGTTTATTACCGGTTCCGCAGCGCTTGGTGCGGGTCAAGAATATAGATACGGATTCCCATTTGTTGCGAGATCCGTAACGGTTATAAATCATAGTGCTAACGATATAAGAGTTCACTTTAATTCAACCAGCTCTGGACATGTCGTCAACGGCCTACACTATGTTGAACTGGATAGTGATGAAGACTCTTTCACGTTTAATGTTAAATGTTCTGAGATTTATATTTCTGCACCCGCGGGTAATGGCGGAAACGCTAGTTATAGAATCGCGGCTGAATTAACAAGAATTCATACCGGCTCAATGTTTGGACTTACTGGATCCGGACTAACTTCGGTTGGCCCCCTTCAGGATGGTGCCCTAACGGTACCGGAGATATAAGATATGGCTTTTGGTTCAGGTGGAAATAAATTTGGTTCAGGCGGAGATCTTTCTACAGATAATGGATCTGTTTGCGCGTTAAGGGTCAAGGAAGAGGAAATTACCTGTAGCACTAGTGACGCAACGACCGAGGATAGCAACTTTTTTCCTGCTAATAGCGTTCCGGTTGCAATTAGTATCAGGGTCACTACTGCAATTACTAATAATGCATTTATAAAAAAGATTGGCCATACGAATAATGCAAATCAATTTGCCGGCTCAGCCGACGGCAACCAGGATTTCGGAGATGGCGAAATTGAAGCAGCAGATAGTACAGCCGTCACCGGCAACGGCGGCAATATTACTTTTCATCAGGCCACAGATCTAGTAATAACGCACAATGCTACCCCGAGCGCCGGCGTTGTGAGGGTAGCATATTACTATTATCAGATAACGCCGCCGACGAGCTAGGAATGAGGAATGATATATGACATTAAGCTGGGCATACATAGATTCGAACGGAACCAGTTCGGCCGGCGGGCCTCATAAATCAGTACAATATAGAACTTACGATGTATTTTCAGGTAGTTCCGACTTTACCCTAACGACAGGCTCTTCTGGCGGTTCTGGCACTGTACTTGCGCTTAAAGGCAAACTGTCTGGCTCGTATGGCTTAAATGTCGGCGGTCTCATTGATTTTAGTTCTAATGTAGCGACTTCTGGCACTTTAGAAGTTGATAAATCTGTCTTTGTTTCTGGCGCGCTAAATGTAACTGGCGCCATAACCTCCAAGGGAGTTACCACCACTGGCGCATTCCGTTCCGATGGAAGCCTTCTTGTTTCTGGTGCGCTAAATGTAACTGGAACCACTACCCTGGCTTCTGATCTCATTGTTAATGAATCGGCTTTCATTTCTGGCGCATTAAATGTAACGGGAACTATTACCGCAACTCATGGATATTTCACAGAACTTGACGTTACCAATATTAACAGCGTAACAGTTACTGAAACAACTTTAGAGGTTGTAGACAAATTGATTCTCGTCGCTTCTGGCACTACTTCTGCCAACGCGGCTGGTGGTGGCATGCAAATTGGCGGAACTTCCTCTGGCCCTCCGGGTGATGAAGCGCGGTTTGTTTGGGGCCATGCTGAAAGTGCTATGTCTTTGAACAAAGCACTTAACGTTACTGGTAATGTTCACACTAGCGGCTCAGCACAGATTTATGGTGGACTTCTCCTTTCAGGCGCACTAAATGTAACCGGCGCCGCAAGCTTGGCTGCTGATGTTATAATCGGTGAGTCAGCTTTTGTTTCTGGTGCTCTAAATGTAACCGGCGCAGTAACAGCCAAAGCAGTTAATAGCACTGGCTCCATCCTTTCTGATGGCAGTCTTTTACTTTCAGGCGCACTTAATGTAACCGGCGCCGCAAGCATGGCTGCTGATGTTATAATTGGTGAATCATTATTTATATCTGGTGCACTAAATGTAACCGGCGCCGCAACAGCTACAGCATTGATATCTACAACCGCTATGTCTGGTGCTGGTGGAATATCTGGCCAAAGCCTAACAGTACAGCAAAATGTTACAGGAGCCGCGGCTGTACAAGCGCAAACTTTAGCAATTCAAGCTGGCATGACCATCACTGGTTCCAGCGTTCACCACGGAGCTTTCTCAGTAACTAATAAAATTAGTGGCTCTGGATTTACTTCTAACGAGACTGGGATAAATGTTTCAAAGAATGCCGATATATCAGGCACCTTGCTTGTCCAAAAGGCAGGTTTTATATCCGGTGCTCTAAATGTGTCAGGTAATGTTACTTCGAATGGCTTGGTTATCAACACAGCCGCCGCAGCCTCTACCATCGCTGGTATACAGGCCGACTCGCTAACATCAGGCAAAGCATTTAATATAACTTCAAACTCGGACGATACTAGCAGCAGAACACTGATGCAAATCACAAACGATGCTTCCGAAGCCGTCGGCACACGCGCACTCTATGTTGTGAATGACGCCATAGCTAGCAGCATTGGCCAAACTGTTTTGATTGAAACAACGGCAGCAGACACAAATCCGTTACTTGAACTTCGAACATCCAATGTTGCTACCGACAAACCCCCAATATTGGCTTTCCACAGAACTGATAGCGACACCGAAGCAGACGATATGTCTCTTGGTACTGTCACCTTCAGAGGTAAAGACAGTGGAGATGCTGAAACAGATTATGTGAAAATAGAGGCAATTGCATCTGATATCACAAATAATGATGAGGGCGGAAAACTCACCATTAAGGCGCTAGCGGGAGGAACCGCTGGTACTGCGGGGCTAAAGAACCTTCTTTCAGTTGGTGGCGAGGATGTGGCAAATAGCACGGCATGTGAAGTTGTAGTCAATGATGATAGTGTTGACTGCGATTTCCGTGTAGAATCAGACGGCAACCCTAATATGCTTTTTGTT
>Ga0098047_10001236_pt1 | contig 10507 bp, 13 predicted proteins | sample 12_taG_FD_92585 | JGI IMG/M metagenome (GOLD analysis project Ga0098047, IMG submission 92585) | Marine viral communities from the Subarctic Pacific Ocean - 12_ETSP_OMZ_AT15267 metaG | ecosystem: Environmental > Aquatic > Marine > Oceanic | place: Subarctic Pacific Ocean | collected 2015-01-16 | reverse complement strand
GCGGCAAATGGTGGTGGCTCTGATGGAAGTGCAACAAATACTTATAATACTGCAGTAGGATATAATGCTGGTGCTGTTATTAGTACAGGATTACGGAATACGATAGTTGGTGGTGGTGCTGGCCCTGATTTTGATGCGGAAAATAATAATACATTAATAGGAGCATTTGTTGCTTCTGGATCTAATGCCGCCGCTAATCTTGTTGGTGTAGGTGCAAATGCAATAGGAGGTGCAAACTTAACATCTGGAGCTAATGGGACGGTTGCCATTGGAGAATCTGCTCTCACTGCCCTCACATCTGGGGCTGAGAATGTGGCGATGGGTTATCAAGCAATGGCTGAAACTACTCAGGGAGATAAGAATACAGTAGTGGGCTACCAAGCGATGGCTGAAGATGCTACACTCGACAATACAAACAATACATTCCTTGGTTATCAAGCTGGTGGTGGAGATTGGACAACTGGAGCATCTTCATACAATGTTGGTATTGGTTCAAAAGCATTATATGGGGCGATGAATGATGCAGATTACAATGTCGCTATCGGTTCAGAAGCTGGAATAGCAGTTGTTGGTGGCGAACATAACACAATGGTGGGCAATACGGCTGGGAATGTAATCACATCAGGAACTCAAAATACAATTATTGGAAGTGCCTCAGACCCATCCGCCAATAGTGGAACGAACCAATCAGTAATCGGATATGCCACAACAGGCGTAGCGGATAATTCGGTGACTCTTGGTAATGCTTCCGTAACTGCTGTGTATATGTCATCGGATAGCCAAGCATTGGTTCATAGTGCCGGTATTCAATTTGCAGGAACTCAAGTAGCAAATGCGGGAGCAAATGTTTTTGACGATTATGAAGAAGGTACTTATACGATTACCTGCACCTGTGCAACGAGTGGTACCGTTACTATTAATACTTCTGATAATGAACTTCAGTACACAAAGATTGGTCGTGTTGTCCATGTACAGGGAAAAATTCGATTAGCCAGCGTTTCATCACCAGTGGGAAATTTGCAGTGGTCGTTGCCGTTTGCCGTATTGCAAGGTGTTGATGAATCTGGAATGGCGGCGGGGACTGCTATCCCATATGATTTAAATATTGAGAGTGGGATGACATCACTGGCGTGTTCAACCGCAGAAGGTACCTCATATTTTTATATGGTTGAATTTGGTGATGACACTGGGTGGGATATGATAGAAGGCTCGGATGTGGATGGTAATGAGATATTTAACGTAGGATTAACATATGTCACATAATTCTTAATTGGATAATTAAGTGGAACAAACAACAAGGAGTAATTAATGGCTTTAGAAAAAAAAGTAACTTACGATTATGAAGTGCGTGGTGAATTTAAATGTATTCAGCAACGGAAAAGAACTGCTATTGAAGAAGATGGTGTAGAAATATCATTCTCATATAATCGGACTTCATTCATGCCAGATACAGACGTAAGTGGCGAATCTGATGAAGTAAAAGCATTGGCCGATACACTGTGGACAGACGCAGTGAAAAAGGCTTACGAGGATAGCAAAGCAGAATAATTAACAAACAAGGAGTCAATAATGGCTAAAAAAGAAAAAAAAAAGCCAGTCTTGAATCTCGATGAAAAGGAATACGACATCGAAAGTATGACTGACGAACAGAAAATGATGGTAAATCACATTAACGATTTACAGAACAAACAGAATACGAATCAGTTTATGGCTGACCAGCTGTCCGTTGGCAAGGAAGCGTTTATCAATATGCTTCGTGATTCGCTGAATGGAGCATCCAAAGAGGTAGAATCGGAAGCATGATTGTTAGAAGGTGTAGTCAGGGTCATCGAGTTAGGATTCATAGAAATACCTCTCCGGGTGCTACTCGTACAAAGACTTACTCAGATGGGTCTACCGAGACTCTGGCTTATCCTTCGTCATATGATTACTTTGTGGACGTTGACGGCTCTGTGGCTAAGAAGACCAATAGCTTTAAGACTGCTGAAGAGTTCTACGTTGCCGAATGTGCGAAGAAACATGGCGACGGGCACGGTAGGTTGATTGTAGGAGGTCATCACGTAATCAATGGAGTGGCTACTACACAATCGGATTATCCAACGGATTCCAATACGAAGTCGGAGATAAAGGACTTTTACGATAAGCGTGGAGTTGTTTATGGTGGGAGTGAAACTAAATCTGAACTTCTTTCAAGAATAATCAATATGGTTTATCGAGGAAAGATAGAAGTTTCTAAGTATTTAAAGGTTTGATATGAATAATAGAAGTACGAGTTATGATATACCAGTTAGGTACGTTTATGTTAAAAAACGAGATTAAAGTTCTGACTGGATGGATTGGTATTTTGCTGTTCGTTTTGTTTCTGGTCAGCCTTCTTGGATGCGATGGAGGATGGTCTATTGGCGGATTGGATATTAAATGAGTGATGAAGTTAAAACTGCAAGAAGTTATAGGGGTACTGTTGTCGATGACAATGCTATTGTTAGTATTAACATCAAATGGCTGGGACAGTTGCTTGTTTTGGTCGGGATGCTTGTTTATGGCTATTGGCGTGTGGAAAGTAGATTGGGGGGTCTTGAAGATAAGATGCTTGATGCTAATGAGCAAATTGGGGATTTGCTTGGTAAACACATCGTGGAAGAAAGGGCTGAACGAGAAGAGTTGGCAGAGAAAGTGAATTTTTATGAGAAAGAATTTAACATTAACCCCCTTTCATGGGGTAAACGGAAGAAGAAATAATGGAAGAATTTCTGGCAATGTATGCAGAATATGGAATGATTGGCGTGGTAGCCTGCATGTTCGTGTTCATGGTATATCAAAATGCCAAACGGGCTGAAGAGCAAGGTAAGGCAATCAATGACTTGCAAATCGTAAACAGAGGACAGGAAGAGACTCTGGAAAATATGGAAGGCATGATCATTAAGCTTATAGAAAGATGGAACCGTTCCGATGAAACCAGAGATCGAAGACATGAAAATACGGTTAAGGAAATTAACGATATGTCTGACGTTCTTATGGAAATTAAGGGACAAGTGTCGAGGATTAACGGTAAATGAAGATTAACGGATCATTCTCGATAGGAAACGTATGGACTATCGCCATTACGATTTTGGCTTTGGCGGTTCTGTGGGGTTCCAGTCAAAATAAAATAGATAATTTGGAAAAAGCTATCGAAACGAAGGCTAACAAGGAGTTGGTTGAAGTCAAGTTTGAATTCATCCAAACTCAACTTTCGGATATAAAAGATTTGCTTGAACCAATATTCGTAAAAACAAAGTAAAGGATAAATAATGAACATAATGAAAATGGTCGCAGATGAATTGTTTTCGGATGAAACTGGAGATGAATTAATTGATGAAATTAATAAAGCCGTTGATATCCCAATTCTATCAGAAAAGACCGAAAAAGCCATAATGCAAGCATTGTGGAAACTTGTTAAAGCTGTTATGATGAAGAAACTGGGAGTATAGACAATGAAACTTATCGTATCAATATTATTGGTTTCACTTCTTGAAGGATATACGCCTCCTCAACCCGTTCAAACGACAACTGTGATCGTTATGGAAGAGGTGAAGAAGAAGAAGAAGAAGGGAAAAAAATCAAAAGGCGGTAAAGGCGGAAAGAAGAAGAAAGGTTTTTTCTCTAAGGTATTCGGCAATAAATAATGCCTAAATTCGGTAGAAAATCAAGAGGGAAACTTAAAGGCGTTGATACTAAATTGGTTAACGTCTTGAATGAAGTCGTCAAGTATTTCGATATAATGGTAATTGAAGGATTGCGTTCTCAAGATAGACAGGATGAACTTGTCGCTCAGGGGAAGAGCAAGACCAAATTCGGAAAACACGTTTTGGGAAAGGCAGTTGATATTGCTCCATATCCATTGGATTGGAATGCAAGAGACGACTTTCATTATCTCGGAGGTTTTGTTCTTGGGGTGGCTTCCAAAATGGGAATTAAGATTCGTTGGGGAGGAGACTGGAATGCCTCCAGTCTTTTTAAGGGACAACGCACTACCAAGGACAACAACTTCGACGATTTGGTTCACTTTGAGTTACTCGATTAATGCCTAAGCAAGTACATTACATTAGAGATTTTTCCGGAGGCATAAACAGCCAGAGAAATCCTCGAGACATAAGCGACAATCAGACGCCATTCTGTCAAGATGCCATGGGAGACAGAATCGGTATGCTCAGGACTATGGGCAATGGAGAAGGAGATTTAAGGCAAAAGGGCAACTCCAGTTCTACGAAAGCCGTTTCTACACTTAGTAGTACGGATTTATCTAATGCTAATGGATACGGATTCAAGCATTATGAACTTGATTATGCCGTAGATGGGTCTGAAGAGGAAGGTGGAGAACATTATTTTGCCGTAGTAAATACGAATGGTAGATTGAGAGTGTGGGATTATACTAATGATACGTGGGATATTTTACCTCAGAAATATCAAATTACTGGTTCAATAGATGTAACAGGAACGAATACAGCAGTACCCGGTACTGGAACAGCATTTGATTCTGAAGTTAGTGCACAAGATAATATTATTGTTTCTGGTGAAACAAGAACAATAGCTTCAGTTACAAATGCTACAACAGCAGCAGTTACGGCTAATTGGGGTAGCGATTTAGCTAATGATACTTCTCCAGATATAAAAAAATCTATCGATTTAGGTGCTGGGACTGATATAAAAGCTAATATAACTGCATTCGATAATGGTTTGAGAATATGTGACAGTAATTTAGACAACAGCAGTACTCCTAAATATTTTAAATATATAAAAAGAAGTCAGCTTGGTAGAAATAGGGATGGGTTTTATGGAGGTGCAAATACCCTATTGGCACCATCAGGATGTGATTTAGTAACTAGTGCAACATATGAGGATGGTTTAATAAATTTTAAAATAACTTCTGAAGATGATGGTGTAGGCTCTTGGAAAAAGACTGATTATGCGTTTGCCTGTTCCTTTGTATACGACGGTAATCAAGAATCTGCATTGGAGGAGATTTCAACGTCAGGTGGAGATACTCTTGCCGCAGCTGACGTCAATGCAGACAGGCCATGGGTAGTTGCCGTATATGCAGCTAATGCCACTAAAATAACTGATTATGATGCTCGTATAACTGGTGCCCGCATATATTGGAAATACTGGGATGAAGAGAATGAAAAGGTGGAAGAGGGTGAATGGAATTTACTTGTCGATTGTGATTTTACTGGGGCTGCAGGAGTAACAAAATCTTTTGGGATCAGAGGAAAATTAAGCGACAGGTTTAAAGATTGGACTATAAGTAGTAATGATGCAATTGCCACAATCGTCATACAAGACCCGTCTATTGATACTTATGCGACGATAAATGGATATAGCAGCAATGACGGTAATCTTTATATAGGTAATTCAGGAGATGGATACAAGGCTGCCGTGTATGCCAATCGTCGTATGTTCGTGGCCGGTGTAAGAATGACTTTCGAAGATGGGGTACAGAGACAGAAACTGGATAGGATAATGTATTCTCCAGTAGGCAAACCAGACGTATTCCCATTGAGCAACTATATTGATATAGTTCAATCGGATGCCGAGCCTTATATTAAATTGGAAGCTGTAGGAGACAAGTTGTTTGCCTTCAAATCGGATAATCTTTACGTTGCCAATATTGCAGGATATGCTTCAGATTGGTATTTGGAAAGCACCAACAAGGGTATGGGAGTGTTGTCTGGTGGAGCCGTATTTAGAACTGATTACGGTTTAGTGTGGGTAAATCCCAATGGATTGTACAATTATACTGCCGGTGGAGGCATATCAGAACTTACTGAAGATAAGGTTTTAAGCGGATATAAGACGGACAGCTATAGTAAACCATCGTGGGGTAAATTGATAACTGCAGGTACGATCATAGGTTACGATAAGAAAGAAAAGGAAATTGTCATCGTATTGAATTCTGGTTCAGCAACGAATGATCAGAGTTTTGGTGGAAATGGTGCCGACGTTATTGTTTATGATTTGGAGACCAAATCGTTTTTCTTTGGTAAGAATAGATTGTTGAGTGGTGGAATTGCTTCAAATTTCGATTATGATTGGAATGGAGATTTGGTGTATACAACTGAAACTAGTGATGTTATAGATATTAAGAAATGGCAGTCCGATGATCAAACTTCCACTGCATTTGTGTATCAAACTAAAGATTTTGATTTTGGACATCCGTCAAGATATAAAAAAATATATGCTATTTATTTAACGTACAAACATTCTCATGGAACCGCAGCTTCAAATTTTGTCAAGTATGTGCAAGATGGAGGCACAAGTTTCATTACTACTAATTTATCCAATAATAGCTTTGATCAGGCAACCGTTTTTAAAATACAGAAGGTTACTTTTTCTACTCCGTTGAAATGCCAGAGTATTGCATTGCAATTCAATGGTGGTTCAAATGCAACTAAAATAGAGATTAATGATATTGGTATTGAATATAGGCTTTTGCCATCAGCTAAAATGGAGGATACGTAATGGCAATCGTATTCAATAAAGCTAAAGCAAATTACGTGGTTCCTGAAGATTCGAGAGGTTCTAGGGCTGGAGGCAAAAGTCGCAATGCCATGAACAGAGTTCCGTCAGTAGGGAGATTGGAGTCAAGGGACGGCACCGATCTTGATTATTTCGACGACAGCAAGGGAAGCGTGTCTTCCACGAGTTATGGCGGATATAAAACTGCCATATCGTCCAGAGTGGAGGATATGGATAGGGTTGAAGATGCAATCAATCCTAGGAGTATGACGAGTCAGAAAGCCAATAGTGCAACTTTCAGGGGAATGGTTCATATGGGAGGCATCGGGTTTAGAGCCGTTAAAATTGGTACGGCTGCTCAACCTTCTGCTAAATATGTATCATCAGAAGTTCTTTATCTTGATGGAACTCTTGGAGGTGAGATTGCCACGTTTATAAGAACTGATGATGATTTGCTTATCAGCAGAATTGTTGTTGATCAAACCGGACAATTTCTTTCTTCTATGGTTATATTGGAATCTGGTGATGGTGATTGGACTTTGGATTGTGCAGGTAGTGGCAGTATTAATGATGATATAAATATGGATTCCGATGATATATTGTATAAAAATCTTGATGGCAGCAATCAATTTACCATACCGTCTGGAGGCAGGGTATTTTTAACTCAGAGTTCTCATGATTGGAAAGTTCAATCAGTTTCAAGTTATGGAGGTTTGGACGTTCAGTTTAGTGGAGGTTCCATAACTTTAACCAATAGTTCATCTCCTTCAGTAGTGGCCGATGAAGTTTCATTGGCATCCAGCGATGCATCATCCGGAGGTGCCATATTGAATATATCACAGGAGAATGCTCCTGCGTCAAGTACAACTTGGGCTATGAGTCATAGGGTAAAGGTAAAAATAAACGGTACTGAATATTATTTGGCATTAGATGCTGTATAATGGAGAAAGATTTAAAATGAACAAAAATTTAACAATCTGTTGGGATTGCAATCTTATCAGCTTTATATTAAGCTTGTATTATTCCATCACAATTTATAGTATGGAGCTTTAAAATGGCATATATACCGGGAGCATCAGGCCAAGCTTATAGTTTAGGTTTGAATCGTAAAATACAAGATACTCAAGGCGATCTTATGAGAAAGGCTAGGTCTCTTTCTAGGCATCAATCTAAAAGAGGGATTTTTGGTAAAATAGGAGGAATGTTGGGTTCTGTTGCGTTACCTGCTCTTCTTGGTGGTACTATGGGCCCTGCCGGAATGTTGTTGGCAAAAGCTGCTGGTAGTGGTCTTGGCACTTTTTTGGGTGGTAAAGCCGCTGGGTCGGGGCCGTCTGTAGATCAATCCGATGAAGGTCTTTTGGGTTCTCAGTATAAGATGTTGCAAGATATAAAGGGTGGACAAGACCAAGATTTAATTGGGGCATCATTTGGAGCAGGTATGGGCAGTCTTGCTTCTGGACTGACATCCGCGGCAGGTCAAAAACTACTTGGAGATAAATTAAAATCTGTTTTTGGTAAAAGAATGGCTGGAAAAACTGGTATAAGCGGTTTTGAAGGTACTCCAATGAAAAGTGTCTTTGGTCTTGATCCTACTGGAGCAGAAAGACTTTCTCCCGGAATGCAATCATTTTCACCTAGCAGCAGAGCTGGTATGGCAGGATATAGCGGATTTACTCAACCATCTCAATCTTTTAGTTTTGGACAAACGGGAGGAGGGTCTGAAGAATTAGCACAATTTGTTCAACCTGATAAAGACCCTACAAGTTATATTGATAGATATATGAATGAGAAAAAATATAAAAAATGGTTCGACAAAAATTATGGAGACAAATATGCAAATATTGCCGAAGCAGTTGGAGGGGACGTTAGCGATATTCAACGTCTTTCTCCTCAATCTTATAAAAATACTTTTGGTTTAAACGCCATACCACAGATGTTTGAAGAGGGAGATTTTCGAAATCCTCTTCGTTCATCAAAGTGGTTTACTCCTAAATCCGGGTCTGAATTGTCCGGAATGCAGGAACGATTAAGAGGGATGGCTGGTGAGGGTGGTCTTTTTGATCCAGAGACGGGTGATCCTATAGAATTGACAGGAGAATCAATGTCTGGACGTATGAATGAAGGAGTTGGTGGACTACTAGGTTCTCTATTTAATCCTTTTCATGAAACGGAGAGAGAAGCACCTAGAAGTAGATTGACAGGACTTACTATAGGAGATTCTTTTGATCCTGATTTAGAAGAGATAGGAAAACAAGATTCTATAGAGCAATATTTGCAAAGCCTGCAAGGTATGCAAATGGGAGGAATGACTGGAGTGTCTAATCCATTGCCGTATCAAGTTGGAGGCCTTTCTGAATCAGTAGAAGGTTTCGATTCTCCAATGGTAGATATGGATAGGATTCTTGCAATGAGTAAAATTAGAAAGGGTATGTCTCCTGAATCCAGAGAAAAAGTTGATCTTGGCCAAGCTAGTATTGTACCGCCTAGACGTAGAAGTTATGGTGATAGGGTGTTAGAGAGAAATAGAAATTTAAGGGAACAACATGGTGATATGGATTTTAGCGATATAATGGGTAAGTACTCTTCAGATCAATTAATAGATATGATTCCCGGATATCAAATGGGCGGTATGGGAGGTATGCCCGGAAGACGGATGCCTCAAATGATGGGTCAGTCGATGGGACGGATGCCTCAGATGGGAGGCCCAATGCCTCAGATGCCTCAGAAACCGATAGCTCCTATTGGAAGACCCACTCCTTATAATATAGGTGGTTCAGTATCCAATCAGCCTCTTTCATATCAGATGGGCGGTATACTTAAATACAAAAGGAGTCCATTCGCATAATGGCTGGTTATTCCAAATATAGTAGGGCACCGGGAGACAGCATATTGGCTCTTTTGGAGCCGGGAGAATACGTTCTCAACCGCAATGCCGTAAATGAAATCGGTAAGGAGAATCTTGACGATATAAATTTTGAAGACGTTCCAAGATTCAACATGGCTCAGCGTCAAGTTGGAGGAATGCTTGGAGATGTGATTGGTATGCAGTCCGGAGGGGCTTGGGAAGAGATGGAGTCTCGGCGATCAGAAAGTCCTAACATACCATCATTTGGCGGTTTGTGGGATCGGGCTCAAGATGAACTAGCTCCTGCACCTCCTACACCTCCTACATCTCCTGATTATGGTGGATATCAAGCTCCAGAAACTGGTTTTGAAGATTTATATGAGTTTTATGGTATGAAGCCTACTGATAAACAAAAAGAAGATTTTGAAAAGCAATATGCATACGATCCAAGTAGAGAGGCTCCTTTATTCGAACAATATCGGGCAGGATTAGAGACTGGGAGAGAGGCAGCTGGGGCAGGGGCCGGAGAAGCTCGTCAAGCAGCTGGGCAAATGGGAAGAGGATTTGCAGGTGCCGGTACAAGAGGAACGGCAGTTCAAAAATCTCAGGAATCGATGTATGATGCTTATTCGGAACAGCGTCGACAGGCTCAATCAACTTTAGGTCAACAGCTTAGAGGAGAGAAGGAAGATTGGATGAAGCAGGCAGGAGCAGGGTTAACTGCTTTGCAATCAGCCGAAGGAACTCAGCAATATGGTGCATCTGAAGACCCGACTGGAACTGAGTATGAGTTCCAAGAAGGCAGAGATATAATGCCTCCCAGTAATCCGACTCATGGACAGGCTCATGTATATTGGAATGATTTCAAGGTTTATTGGAATGAAAAGACTCTTGCTTGGGATAAACGTACACCATCTTATTATGGAATGTAACCAACTCAATAAGATTGCAAAACAAAAATAATAATATTATAACAGGATTTAATTATGGGAAAATATGACGTAATAAGACAAGGATCGATCAATCTCGTTCATCCTGATCCTTGGGGCACAGCCTTGGAGGTGTTCGACAATGAAATGGAAAGGCACGACAAAAGACAGGTGCGAGCCGAAGCTCAAGAAAGATACGATGAAGAGCAATTTAAAGAACAAGAAAGATATGATGAAG
>Ga0098047_10001235_pt1 | contig 10521 bp, 8 predicted proteins | sample 12_taG_FD_92585 | JGI IMG/M metagenome (GOLD analysis project Ga0098047, IMG submission 92585) | Marine viral communities from the Subarctic Pacific Ocean - 12_ETSP_OMZ_AT15267 metaG | ecosystem: Environmental > Aquatic > Marine > Oceanic | place: Subarctic Pacific Ocean | collected 2015-01-16 | reverse complement strand
TGATCATGGATTTTGGGTTAAGGTGGAAGGTCGTTCAGGGCTAGGATTTAAACACGGTATTATTCCACACCCGGGTATTATTGATCAAGGATATCGTGGAGATGCTGGAATTAAATTATATAATTTTACTGATAAAGATTACGAGGTTAAAGCTGGTGATAGAATTGCCCAATTTGTTGTCTATAAAAATTATAATATTGAAGTATATGAAGGCGATATTATTAAATCTAAACGTGGTGAAAGCGGATTTGGTTCGTCAGGAAAATAATTATGGATAGTCAAAAATTTAATTTAAACTTATCTGGGATTTGGTGTGAAAAATACCGACCTACTACTTTAGATGATATTATTTTAGATGATAGAACTCTAAGTATTGTTAAGGAATTCAAAGATGAAATTCCTAATCTTTTATTTGTAGGTAATCCCGGGACAGGTAAAACGACTCTTGCAAGAATTATCGTTAATGATATTCTTAAGTGTAATTATCTTTATCTAAATGCTTCAGATGAATCAGGTATTGATACTATTAGACACAACATCACGAATTTTGCACAAACTAAGTCTTTTGATGGAAAAATAAAGGTAGTTATTCTAGACGAGGCAGATGGTCTTACAACACAAGCTCAAGCAGCTTTACGTAACACTATGGAGACCTATGCTAAGTATTGTAGGTTTATTCTTACAGCAAACTATAAGCATAAAATTATTCCTGCTGTTCAATCACGATGTCAGTCTTTAGATATTAAACCGGTGGTAGAACTAGCAGTGAAGAGGTGTTACAACATTCTAAAAAATGAAAATATTAAAGTCCCAGAAGAGCAAAAGAAAAAGTTTGTCCAACTCGTTAAACGTCATTTCCCCGATTTACGGAAAACCATCAATGAGCTCCAAAAAAACATTATTGATTCAGAGCTGTGTATTGTTAGTATTAATAGCGATAACGAGCTGCTCGAAGCGGTTTACAAGAAAATAGCTTCAAAAAATTCGTTGGAAGCTAGAAGATATCTGATTGAAAACGAAGATAGGTTTCAAGGAGATTATGATACCCTGTTAGGTGATTATCTAGACTTTATCTACACTTCCAATGTTGAAGATATTAAAAAGAAAGAGATGATTGCTATTATTGCAGATCATCTCTATAAGAGTGCGTTTGTTGTTGATAAAGAAATCAACGCATTTGCATGCTTGGTAAATTTAGAAAATACCGCTGGTTAAACTAGCTCGTCGCACCTACCTTTGTGCCACGTCTATCTCCACCACCTCTTTTATAAAGACCGCCTTTAGTAACTTGTGTCAAGTGTTTTGATACTACTGACTGTATCTCATCTACTAAGGCTTCTGTATCATCGACTTCCATTCCTAACTTACTAAGATCGTTAGCAATGGTATTAGCTGAATTCTTAATATAAGATCTAAATTTAGCTTCTTGACCACCCGCTTTACCTGCACTAGTATCTGCTGCACCAGCTTTTTGTATCTCCTGCCCTTTGCTAATCAGCTTATTTTCTTCAGGGGCATCATCCCAAACCACGTCAGCAGCTTTTTGGAGGCCTGTGCCGGCGGCACTTACAGCTTTACCAGCAGCTCCTTTTGCAGCGCCCTTTACTCGATCTTTGACTCCTTTAACTGCTCCGCCTAACTGACTAGCTCGAGCCTTTACTCTATCAAACATTCCCTCTTGAACTTGTTGATAAGCTTCTGCCATTAATTCTTGATCATTTTTTGTCATTTTAATTATTTATACGATTTTATGGTTTTATTTGAGATCCGAAAGATATTGATTTGTATATGATGTAACAGCAGGCGACGGGGTAGCAGGGTCGCTCGCGATGACTGTATTTTGTGTTGGTAGAGATCTTTCAGTTGGTGTGAGCTCATGTGGCTCGATGCCCCCTCTATCAGATCTATTGGAAAGATTCTCTTCATCTTCAGCAACCTCTTCCGGTTTAATATTAACATTATCTTTCCTACGCAGGGCGTCGGGAATAGGAAGTAAATTAGGATAATACTCTACAGACTGTCCCAAACAACACGGGACCGATACATGATGTGAAAATCGACCTCCGCCTTCATCCAAGGCGAGATTTAAAACAACATCAAGCGAAGATGTTTGGTCGCTTCCTGGATATCGAGCAGGAGCAGTATCTTTAATCCCAGTTACCCTAATATGAAGACCGGAATCAATCAGCTTGGTGATGAGATCTTGTGTAGATTTACCAAGCTCTTTATAACCATCCGAACTCTTATAGTTGTCGTTAAACTTGAAAACATCCCCAACAAGAAACCCTCCTCGCTCATATCTTTTCATATAAGACTCATGCAAATCAACAAACTTTTTACCCGCCATAATATTATTTATGCAGCCTTGCAAATAATCACACGGTATCTAAAAATTCTTTTAAAACATGAAACGCTTCAAAAACTTCAATATCATCGGAAACAATCGGACCGTGGATCTCGTCATATTCAAAAGAATGCGTTGTATGGGCCTGTACTCTTTTAACCCACTTACCGTCTTTATAAAAGACTTCATTATGTAGTGGGAGTCCAAGCTCTGTATAAACTTTAAGTTTGAGGGCACGAACTAACTCTTCACTATCAATTTCAACAACTACACAAGCTTTTCCTTTAACTTCCATACTTAAGTATATTATAGTTCCTTAAACTCGATTTACTACCTAGGTATTAAATATTATAAATGGCTCTTATAAAGTTAACTAATATTTCTGTTAATAGTCTGGACAATACCTCTCTAGAACAAGGATATCTCTACAAAGATTTATTTCTAGATATCACTCCATCTGTTTATTACAACTCACAGATCAACAAAAAGGTAACACTTAGAGATGTACAGGGCTCTTTTGATGAACAAGCAATAAAAAATAGTTTAACTAATATATTTTTAACCACACCGGGTCAAAAAATATTAAGTCCAGAATTTGGCTTAGATTTAAGACGTTATCTTTTTGAGCAAGTAAACGATTTTAATGCATTCCAAATTCAAGACGATATACTTAACCGGTTGCCAGAAATGGAGCCCAGAGTTCAGGTAATTAATGTTGTCGTGAGACCTATACCAGATCAACATGAATATTATATTACATTACAAATCAACATACCTTCTCTAAACATATATGGACTCTCACTTCAATCACTATTAAATAATAACGGATATTTCGTACTCTAACCATGCCTACAGACGACACAACTAACAAATTTCTAGAATTTAATCTACCGCAAGATGCGTATGTAGCATTTGACGCTGTAACTTTAAAAGAATACATCGTTGATAGATTAAACAAAAACGAAAAATTTACTGATCAGAATTTTGATGGTAGTAACCTTGCAGCTATTATCGATATTATAGCTTATTCATATCATGTACTTTTATTTTACTTAAACACAACAGCTTCAGAAGTTAATTTTGATCAGGCTACTCTATATGAGAACATGAATAAGATTGTAAAGCTGATAGGCTACAAACCTGCAGGTAAGCAAACTTCCATTGTATCAATAAACGCTATTGGAACCGCTTCAATGCCTAAAGGTAATTATACTATTCGTAAATATTCTTATTTCTCGGTAGACGGCGCGCAGTACGTGTTTAATGATGATTATTCTTTTAATAAAGACGCTTCCGGAAGCGAAACTATTAAGACATTAAACGATGTTGTGATTTTGTATCAGGGTACTATAAAAGAGTACCCTGATTATAAAGCTCAAGGTGAACCATTTGAGGTTCTACCTATTGTCGTTGAGAATATAGTCGATACCAATACAGATAAATTTATTGCAAATGATACAATAAGCGTGTATGTTAAAGAAGTAAATGATAATACGTATTATGAGTATAATCAAGTAGAAAGCTTATACTTATCTAATTCGGTTGATAGAGTTTATGAAATTAGATTAAATGAGAATGGTTATTACGAAATAAAATTCGGGAATGGTGTTTTCGGTAGGGAATTAACCGCGAGTGACACGGTCTCTGTAAACTACTTACAGTCAGATAATGTAAAAGGTATAATTAGTAAAAATGCTATTAATGGTAACAAGGTGTTTATATACGATTCTCCTCGTCAGCGCGCTATCTTTAACGATACGTATTCGAATAAAGACGAGACAACATTTATTAACACGACTAATGCTTCATATATTAGTTTTAATAACCCTCAAGCATCATCTTCTTTATCTGAAGCAGAGACGGTAGATCAAATAAGACAAAATGCGCCAAAAGTATTTTCATCTCAACTAAGATTAGTAACAGAGGCAGACTACGAGGGGTTTATTAACAAAAATTTTGCTAATGTTGTTAACAGTGTTGAGGTAGTCAGCAATGATTCCTACTTAAATGGGTATATAAAATATTTTTACGATATGTGTGTTGACCCAAATAAAGTCAACCGGGTAATTATCAACCAAGTAAATTTTGCTGATGCATGTGATTTTAATAACATTAACGTTTTTGTTGTGCCTAAATTTTTGACAGCACAAGATAAATCTTACCCACCTTTTTTAAGCAACTCATTTAAAAACTTACTTGTACAGCAAACTCAAGACCGGAAAATGTTATCAAATACTGTAGTGCCTAGAGATCCAATATATATGGCGTTTGGTTTAGGTATGAGTAATTCTTCAACGCTAAATTTAGACATTCTCAATAACACCACTCTCTATGTTGTTCGCGAAACAAATAATAAGATTAACAAACAAACGATACGATCACGTGTTGCAAATAAAATTAAAGCATTCTTCGACCCGAAGAATAATAAACTAGGTCAAAACGTAGCCATAAACCAACTCTTGAGAGAAATACTTACACTAGAAGGAGTAAAAAATATCTACACAAAAAACGAAAAAGATGGCAGTTCTCTCGAAACTGTTTCTTTTCTATCCTTTAACCCACTTTATGATAAAAGTGATATTAGTTTAGTTAATCAAGATATAACACTCCCGTATTTTAAATTTCCTTATTTATATTCACCACTGACGGTAGCTAAGCGCATAAAAGTAATAGATGAGTAATATTAAAACAGACTATGCAACATTTGATGTATTAGATTATAAAAGTGAGTCCGTTTTATCTTCTTATAATCTACACATAACCCCACTCACGTTTAAGGCGCGAATCCCCAATACGGATCAGAGGGCTACTCCTTTAAATGAATCAAAGGTTACATTTGACTTCGGCGACGGTACTTTTGCATATAATCTAACAAGCTCACATGTATTCGAATACCCCGGGCAGTACACTGTTAGAATGGTATTAAGAGATTGCAATAATAATGCAACATTAGCTTCATATAGTAATGATGTAAATATATACGACTACATTACCAATACGTTTACTACGACGTGGTCTGGTAGCGAGTTGGGTGTAAATCCGGCAAATCTTAATTTACAGGCCGGTGAGTTTTCGAAACCAATTACTATAAATTCCCAAACTCCATTTTATCAAGATTTTCAGGATATATTTTTTAGCGTTTCAGCGAGTTGGGATAACTATTTTAATTTAGACGATTATAAATATAATGATTTAAAAACGTACTGGTCTTTTTATAATAAAGAATACATTAATACTTTATCAGCATATGAATATGTACCTATTCAAAAGATCTCTCTTTCTTCAAGCAACATATATGCTCAATTATCAGGTGGTTTAATAGTAACTTGCTTAAGTTCCAGTCTATCAAGTGTATTAGTGGGTAGTTCTGGGCTTGACGTTATATACTTTAAAACACCGGATCAATTAAGCGCAAGTGCTAACCCCGTTACTATATCTTTCTTTAAAGATAGAGACAATATATTTTCTAATAGTATAACAGGGTATAAAAACAACAACTACACGAACAATTTTACTGTTACCCTATCCTCTTTGGTGGTGGGAACGTCTGCACAAACATTAAATGAAATAGTATTCTCTTCAAATGGTATAACTGCAGAAAGTGACGAAATAAGCTCATTTGATGTAAGCCCTGTACAGTATAAAGGCTTAGGTGTCCCGTTTATTATTACACCAAAGAATACCGATAACTATACTATGAAGGCTCTTTCTGCTGGAAGAGATTCTGTACAATTTGCTCTATTATCGAGCGATGGTAATGCTGTAGATACTTCATACTACACAATATCTAGCCTAAACAACTCATTATCAGATATTGATACTAGTTTTTGGTACAGAGGTCTTTTAACTTTTAACGATACTATATCAACAGCTCCAGCAGCTTTAATATTAAGCGCTCACTGCATATATGAAAATATTTACACAAAGCTAACAGCTTACAGCACCGGTTCAACACCATTAACATGTTACCCAAAAAATTATTACGATTTTTATAAGCATAATGAAAACTTCGACTTTGAACAAACAATTAAAGATTTACGATTCCAAGAAGTATTAATAGATAAAGATATTTTCTTTACTGACTTTATTGGTACTATATTTGGAGATGTTAGTAGTAGTCATGATGTTTTAGGTAAAAAACTATATGAAAAAATATTTAACTTTACTCAAAATACCGCAGACATAGATCTATGTGGTATTAATGAATTGTTAGGTTTATCTAAATTAGTAGATGAAAGTGGTATAGTATTTGATCGCACACTTGCTCAACAACCGACTGCAGTTAAAAGATTTTTAGATGTTTTAAGCATTAACTATAATAAGTTTAGAGGCACAAAAAATAAATTTAATGAAAATTTTGATCCACAAGGGCATACTACTAAAGAAATATATGGAAAGAACTTAGGTCTAAAAATTGAAAATCCTCTTGCTTATGAAGTTACTGCTGGTACTGATCTCGTAGCTTATGAAAGATTTAGTGATACATATACGAGGTTAAATACTTACCAACCTCTTTGCGCTTTAAGCGGAGCCTTCGGTTATTCGGGTAATACAAACACATATATGTTAAGCTGGTTTAGAACAGAAACTGATAGTACTAAGGGTGCAAATTACTGGGGTTGGAATTTAGTGCTTCCAACCACGTTTGCATTAAGTACAGTTACAGATAAATTCTACGACTTTTATACTCTTTCCGCAGTATATGATGATACTATACTTAACGGAATGATAGACTATACAACAGGTAAAACCACAGTAGATTATACAACGCCTCTGAGCGCGCTTGAGGGTGATGAAAACATCTTCGATATATTAATTCGAAATTCGTTATTTAGTAGTCTATCCTTGTTTTAAGGATAAATATGTTTAATGGATAACATTGTAACAGGGTTTCCAAAAATACCGCTTTCTATCACTAACCTAAATGTTAATGAAAGGGACGCTTTAGATAAATTTGCACCATTTACCTTTTTAGATTTTATTAAATCAGTTTCAGAGGATTATGACCCAGATACACTCGCGGGGTTTTATAATAAATATCTCAATCGATGGAACCAAAAAACAACAAATAAAGAAGAAACAAATACTACTAGTATAATAGACCTGTATAAAGATTTTCTTAAAGATATTGCTCTTAACTTCTCAACAAGGGCAGAGCAGCGTTTTCTTACACGGTTAGATTTTAATGACGCTTACGATCTTCAAATTGCTATGTCTTTTTATAGTAAAAAGATTAGAGATGTAGTTAGCTATTATAAGAAAAAGCGTGAGTTATTACACTATTCTGTTACTAAATCAAAAGTTAAAGGTAGTAATTTAGGAATAGAACAAGCAGCAAAAGACATAATTATCGATTATCTAGAAAATCGAGATACTGCTGCGTTAGACTATAATATCGCTACAGTAAAAAAGAATTTATCTATTTCTTTAACAGAGTATTTTGATAACTTTACACAATATTTTAATAGTGAACCCTCTGCAAAAGAGTATGGAAAGAGTGCTATTGGGTATAATGATCTAAATAGTTCACAAGCTGTTAATATTTTTCTAAACAATGATAACATATTAATCGCAGAAACTTTCGCAAGAGTTAGTGTCGACTTACGACAACTTAAAGAAGCAAGCCAATTATTTGAAAATAAAAGAGAATTAACTAAAAAATTTATAGGAGCTGATTTCTATTATCTAACTACTGATGCTTCTGGTGCCCCTGAAATAGGCGTATTGTTTGAAGCAGATAAACCATATGCTAATTTCTTAAATCAGAAACACCCTTCAACCGCGGCAGTGTTTTCAGATGATATTATAAGTGAGAGGGATTTAGGATTTTTTAGACCACAAAATTCAAGCGTGGTAGTAATACAAGGTAAGCGAATAGACTTTTTTACTAAAAATAAATACCCACCTAACCAACTCTATATTTTCCCGGACCCAAATCTGTATACTAATAATGAAGGTGTATTGACATTTATCGTTGACACGTCGAGAGCTGTAAATAACAGAAGCAAGGGTATTGCAATAAATCAACCTAATGTTGATAAGGAAAGCACTTCGTTCCTTGGATATAATTCTGAAATTGCTGAAGATAGAAATTTAAATACTGACTTATCTTATCTATATAACGATGGTTATATTGATGATAGTAAAAAAGATTTATTTGGTAACATATTTGGTCTTGTTAAAGACAACAATTACTACAGGAGTAACATAGTATCTGAAACCCCGGATACCATAAAAAGCTTGGTGTTCAATGGATATGAATATTACGATGATTTATTCGGCGAAGGGTATAACTTTAATTATGCTACAGTAGACGGGTCGACCTATTCTGAAACAAAAAGATCTGGTCTCTCGTCATTTACTAACGACCTAACTACTTTACCTACGTCTGCTTATCACATCTTTTTTAGATATTTTAATCCTTATCAAAAGCTCAAGCAACCAGCTAGCTGGTTAGAAGTAGATTACGGTCGGCCTCAAACATTAACAATTGATGCTGATGTGAAAGATGGAGCTTATTTTATGTTTTCTGATACGGAAACATTAACAGACCCTACAAGCGCGACATCCGCAGGTGATTTATTGGTGTCAGGTTTAAGTGCATACAAGGATAGCTCACTACAATTTTACTATTCAGATCTTGTAGACGCTGGCGGTGCATTTTGGGAAGGTACTACTGTTTTTAGAGGCTTATGTGATCCACATAATGCATGGACCACAGCTTTATCTGGAGATTTTTCAGTCAATGTACGCCTCTCTGGAAGCAACGAAGTGAAAAACTATGAGGGTGGATTATTTACCGATAATATAATATTTAACTACACACAAGCTGAAGAAGGGTTTGATTATAGGAATGAAGTATACGATACAACTACATTTACAACTGTTCAAACAGCAAGTGAGAGACTATTTAATAGACACAATCATACCGGGAAGATATATGTAAAAAATATTAACCTAGCACCTGATAAACCGGCTGTTAAGCAACTAACAGATGCAATAACTTATTTATCAAGTAAGTATAATACAACTGTATGTGAACAGTTATCCACAGCAATTAAAGAATTTGATTTATTATATAGCACATTATTCATTGAAACTAGCTCCTTTTTAATTACAGAAAAAACAAAGTACGAGGACAGCGTCTTTATTTCTCCAATAACGTTTACTAACTATATAACTATAAATACTAGCTTTTTTGATAAGATAAGTAACCGGTTAAGGGTTGGGAATGATGTATTCTTTTGCCGGTTGGTTAATGAGCAACTATCGTTAAAAGATAGTAGAATATATCCAAAAATATACAAATATGATTTTAATAAGGATAAAACGGAAGTAGTATTTCCAACAACCGGGAATCCCGCTATTTCTTCTTCATGTTATTTTGACTTATCAGATCCGGATCCATTATCTGTATACATAGAAAGCAGTAAGCCGTTTCTTACATATAGTAGTGATAATGAGCAATTTAATTTAGGTGTATTAATAAAAGATTTAAATAAAGGACCGCTATTTTTAAATTACTTATTTGAGTATACGAATAGCATAAAATTCTTAGATACAACAGCATTTACTAGTAACAACAGCAGATTTACTTATACATTTGCTAATAACAAACTAACAACTAGCGCAGCTGATTTAACCAATTTAAATTTTATGCTGTCTTCACAGGTCCCGTCCATGACGGCAACATACCAAATACCAGAGTTTGCACACACCCCTGTGCTTTCATCTCTCTCAACTAAAGTATCAGCTACTGCACTTATACTATGAATAACTACACCTTTAATATATCAACCTCTAAGATTCAAATGAATAGCGAGATAGTTCTCGGAACTCTATATTTATATAACGCTACACGCGTGACATTAGATATATCCAACGTGTTTTCTGATATATTTCCTAATTACGTTAGTATAGATTGGGGTGATAAGTCGCAAATACTCGAACCTGATATATTAATTTATAGAGATTATAGAACACAGTCAATTTACCCCGAAGTACAAAAAGGTACTGCTCCAGTTACATTAACTAATATATATAAACATGATTATTTCCCTTCAAGCTATGCATTAAAGAAAAATTTAACGTTTAAAATGAATGTAGGATATGTCACAGGTGAAACAACACGGTTAAGCGCGCCTGTAGTTATCAACTCTGAAAGCTATTACGAGAGT
>Ga0098047_10001221_pt1 | contig 10579 bp, 4 predicted proteins | sample 12_taG_FD_92585 | JGI IMG/M metagenome (GOLD analysis project Ga0098047, IMG submission 92585) | Marine viral communities from the Subarctic Pacific Ocean - 12_ETSP_OMZ_AT15267 metaG | ecosystem: Environmental > Aquatic > Marine > Oceanic | place: Subarctic Pacific Ocean | collected 2015-01-16 | reverse complement strand
TGATGTCGCAGAACAGGTGTTCGATCGTCATTCAGAGGCTCCATCCCGAGCAGGAACAGACTTGGCGGAGAAGTTTCTGCGCCTGGGTAACCTCACCGGCGTAACGGCTGCGGTTGACCCCCTGGGATTGGTTCAAAAAACGGCTAAAGGGCCGTCAATCGACACAACCCACAAAGCCATAACTAGCATCACTGACATGATCGAACGGCAGGGTTCTATTGAAGGTAAGCGCCTTGCCGATATCTTCACGGCACCACCGTTTGGCTGGTCGCAAGATACTTTGCGCTACCTGGTTGCCGCCATGCTGATTGCCGGCGAGATTAAGCTGAAGGTAGGTGGCCGAGAAGTAACCGTAAACGGGCAGCAGGCCATTGATGCATTTAAAACTAATAACAGTTTCAAGTCCGTTGGCGTTTCCTTGCGAGGAGAAGACCGCCCCAGCATGGAAGTGCAAGCGTGTGCCGCTGAACGCCTCACCGAACTGACAGGCGATGTGGTTGTTCCTTTGGAAGACGACATCAGCAAAGCAACGGTGAAAATGCTGCCGCAGCTCCAGCACCGCTATGGTCCGCTCTCAGAAAAATTGAAAGCTCTGGGCTTGCCAGGCAGTGATCGACTGGAAAACCTCTCTAGTGACATGCGAGATATCCTAGCGAACGACGCATCGGATGCGCCGAAACGCCTGGGCAATGAAACCTCAGAACTGTACGAAAGCTTGAAATGGGCTGCCGAGCTCCATCGTGCACTTGAGAATGGACTAGAGAACACGTTGCGGGAACTGCAGAAGTACGTTTCCACAATCCAAACTCTGCCTGACAGCGGCGTACCTGGAAAACTAAAAAATGAGCTCTCGGATGAATTAATCCAAATTCAGGACCGGGTGAACCACCAGGAATTTTTCAAATACGCTACTGAGTTCTCCAGTGGCTTAACAACGCTAAAAGCCAGAGTTCGCGATTCTGCCATAGCCTTGCAGGATGAGCAGGCAGAAAGAATCAAATCAGCTCAAGAAGATCTCGATCGATTACCCGAGTGGGTAGAACTCACCCAGCAAGAGCAGAATGCGCTACTTGGCGATCTGGAGGCTCTACAGATCGAAGCCTCTCAAGATCTCTCAGGGCTTCAAGCTCTGGTTAGGCAGGAATATACGATCAATAGCCAGGTGGAGGATGTAAAGCGCCGTATTCAGCGAATCGGCAGTGAGCGAGTCCGTGAAAAGGTAAAAGCAGAGCAAGACAAGACTGCTGCCGAAGGAAAGCCCCAGCCAATGAAGCGTCAGTTCGCCTCCAAAGCCAAGATCACTAGTATGGATGACCTCGACGTCTTGATTGGTGAATTGAACAAGCTGCGGGCTGAATTGTATTACGCCCACGAGTTCGAGCTCGTGCTGAACCTAAAGGACGAGGGGTAACTTATGGCGTTTGATCAAAGCACGCGGGGCAGACTCCAGAAGTTTGTCACCAACTGCCGAGTATCTTTGAGCGAAGAACTGACTCGGCAGTTGCAATCTCTCTATGGCTTAGACCCAAGCACTGGGCACGTTGCAGAGCTGGGTGAGCTTACGCATTTGGATAACCGCCAGCGTCAGACGGCGCACTTATTACGGGAAATGTTGGCTCACTACGTCGCAGCGACTCCAGGAAAGGACGAGGGAGGGCGCACGAAACAAGGCCTGGATCGTATTGTGAGGGAGCAGGCGTTCACTGTCCTAAACCGACTTTCAGCTCTCCGAATGGCTGAAGCACGTGGTTTCCTGATGGAGTCGATAGGCCAGGGGCAGAACTCGAAGGGGTTTCAGCTTTACCGTTCTCTAGCGGGAACTTCCCATGGTGAAACTGGGGATGCCTACACCAGCTATCTGTTCAGCCTGTTTGATGAATTTGCCCTAGATATGGCTGTGTTATTCGATAGGCACAGCCCACAAGGGCGGCTCTTCCCTCGTGAAGGCACCTTGTTGGAAGTACTCGAACAGATCAACCACCCTGATATAGAACATCTTTGGGCGCAAGACGAAACCATTGGCTGGATCTACCAGTACTTCAACTCCCAGGAAGAGCGCAAAAAAATGCGCAAGGAATCGCAAGCTCCACGTAACAGTCGTGAACTTGCGGTACGCAACCAGTTCTTCACGCCGCGCTACGTGGTGGAATTTCTGGTGGACAACACCCTGGGACGAATCTGGTTTGATGCCACCAACGGCAACACCAGCTTATATGACCGTTGCCAATACTTGCTGGTGAAACCGGAAGAGCTGGAAGCCAAACGGGCCGAACCGCCTCCGCGTACCCTGCGTGACCCGCGTACTCTCAAACTGCTGGACCCAGCTTGTGGCTCCATGCACTTCGGCCTCTATGCATTTGATCTCTTTCTGGAGATCTACCGCGAAGCCTGGGGTTGGGAACAACAACAGGGCCCCGGCAGTCTGGATGTCTCTACACAGCCGGACGCGGACTTAAAGCCTTTAGGTCAGACCTACGACGATGAATTTGCCTACCTGAGGGATGTTCCCCGTCTAATCATCGAACACAACATCTACGGGGTGGATATTGACCCCCGTGCTGCCCAGATCGCCACTTTGGCACTCTGGTTACGAGCCCAGCGTGCCTGGCACGATGCCGATGTAAAAGCACAACAGCGCCCCATCATTGGCCAAGGCCATGTGGTGGCGGCCATTGCTCCGCCAGCTGAAAAAGAGCTGCGTGAACGGTTTGTCGAACAGCTGGACAGTAAAGACGCCGAGCTGTTTGAGAAAACTCTACAACTGCTGCGTAACCTGCCCGAGCTGGGTGTATTGCTCCAGGTGGAGCAGGAGCTGCCTACACTTATCAAGAAAATCTACGGTGGAAGTGGAGACGGTCTCTTCGCCGCGGAAGAAAATGAAGTTTGGAAGCAAGCGGAGCAACGTTTGTGCCGAGCGCTGAGGGATTTTAATCGGCAGGTCAGTACTGGTTATCAAAGCGAGCTTTTTGCGCTAGACGCATTGCAAGGCCTAAGGATGATTGATCTGACAGGTGAAACCTTTGACGTGGTTCTAATGAATCCGCCATTCGGAGCATTGCCCAATCTAACGAAGGCCCAGCTTGGGAAAGCGTATCCTAACAGCAAGAATGATTTGCTAGCTATCTTTGTTGAGCGCGGTTTGACACTGTTGCGTCATAGCGGCCGGCTAGGAGCAATTACCGCGCGGACATGCTTCTTTTTATCGAGTTATCAAAAGTGGCGTAAGCGGTCAGTACTCGGCATTGGTAAACCTGAAGTAATGGTGGACTTGGGGCATGGAGTAATGGATGACGCAATGGTTGAGGCTGCTGCCTATGTACTGGAGAAAAGCCGATGAGTAATTTTCTGCGTCTATTGACTGAAACTGATAAGCACACAGCGCTTTCTGAAGTTTGCAACAACCTCCGTAGGGGAGAGGAAGATGAGCGCATCTTTCAGGTGGCTCCTGAAATTTTCAATGAGGTTCCCGGGATACCCTTTTCCTATTGGGTGAACGATTCGGTGCGCTCGCGTTTTTCAAAGTGTGCGCCATTTGAGAACAGTCATCGAAACGCTCGGCAGGGATTGGCTACAGGTGATGACTTTAGGTTTGTGCGCTTACATTGGGAGGTTGTTGGTCGGCATAAATGGTTAAATTTCGCAAAAGGGGGAAGTTTTTCTCCTTTTTTTTACGATTTACATTTAGTTGTGAATTGGCAAGAAAACGGCGTCGAAATAAGAAATTTTGTAGATGAGAGCTCGGGAAAGCTGAAATCGCGACCCCAGAATATAGAATTCTTCAAAAGAGCCGGTCTCACATGGCCACGGAGAACGACCAGCGGATTAAGTGTACGCGTCTTACCTGCGGATGCTGTGTTCGCTGATAAAGGTCCAGCATTATTTGTATCTGACGATGATCCTGATGAATTGTTGGCCTTGTTGGCAATTACGAATAGTCAGGCATTTGCGACTTTACTATCAGTTCAGTTAGCCGCAGCAGACGCGGCAGCACGTTCATATGAAGTTGGCCTGATACAGAAAAATCCAGTTTGTGAATATGACGCTAAGGAAGGCAGTCGACTTTCGGAAATGGCGAGACGTTTATGGTCGCTAAAGCGTCAATTAGATACAACCACTGAAACGTCTCACGCATTTCTTCTGCCTGAGTTGTTGCGCAATCGTTTGGGTGACTATAACCCTGTTGCTATCGAGGAAGAGATAGGCCAGATCCAGCGTGAAATTGATTCTCTCGTCTTTGATCTTTACGGATTTTCAGAAGAAGATCGATTGGAAGATTTAACAAATAAGGAGACTCCTTCGACGGCAGGTAAGAAAACAGAGGAAAAAGATGATATAGAGCTTATTACTCGTCCTGAAGAAGATGTTCTTTCGTGGGCTGTGGGGGTTGCGTTCGGTCGCTTTGATTGGCGTTTAGCCAATGGTGAGCGTCGCCCATTAGCCGAGCCATGCCCCTTTGCGCCGCTTCCTGCCAAAAGTCCGGGAATGCATCCCGATGGTGTTGAAGTTTTTCACCATCATCATGGTGTATTAGTCGACGATGAAGGCCACTCCCACGATTTGAATCGCTTGGTTGAACGGGTATTGGAAACAGTAGATGCAAACATCTCTCGGGACACACGTCGCTGGTTACGAAAAGACTTCTTCCAGTTTCATCTGCAGCGTTACTCAAAAAGCCGTCGCAAAGCACCGATATACTGGCCGATCTCGACCTTCTCTGGTAACTACACTCTGTGGCTTTATTATCCGCTGCTTAGCAGCCAGACACTCTTTACGATCGTGAATGATTTCGTCGATCCAAAGCTTAAATCTGTGCGCAGTGATTTAAATAGTCTTCGCATTAAGAGCAGTGGGCGTAGCAAGCAAGAAGAGAAGGAATTTGAAACGCTTTCAAACCTGGAAAAGGAGTTGGCGGACCTATGCGATATGCTACTCGGCATCGCACCATCCTATAGGCCGAAACATGATGACGGTGTGCTGATATGCGCTGCTCCCCTTTGGTCTTTGTATGCTAATAAGTCGTGGAAGATGGTGCTCAAAGATATTTGGAACCAACTCGAAGAAGGTGATTACGACTGGGCACATCTGGCGCTTAATTACTGGCCAGAGCGGGTATTGCAGAAATGTATTGAAGATCGGAGCCTTGCGATCGCTCATGATGTTGAGCGCCTTTTTTGGGAAGAAATTGAAGTGCCAGTGATACGCCGAGGGCAAGATACGGGAGAAATCAGACTAGATTGGCAGCCTAAAGGTCTTTCTGAAGCGGATACTCAAACATTGATCAAAAAAGTAATTGATGAAAGGGGGCTGCAAAGTGAGTTCCGGTAATACTGCAATGCAGCAATCCAGTAAAGCTCAGGATCGCCCTCTGGGAGTGTGGTTTCAAAATATCCAGCACGGTTACGTAAAGCTCCCTAGGTTCCAGCGATACGAGGCATGGGACCGTCATCGCGTTGCGAGTTTTTTGGATACGATCATCCACAACTTGCCGGTTGGGGTGACCTTGGCGCTTGAAGTGGCTGGTGAGGAGAAGTTTCTCTCACGTTATATCGTCACGGCTGATCCTAACTCTCCTGGTACCGTCAATCAGCATCTGCTTGATGGGCAGCAGCGACTGACTGCCTTTTGGCGCAGCATGTATAACAACTATGAGGGGGTTACTTTTTTCGTTCACCTTCCGGAATTTGATAAATCACTGGAAGGGAATGAAGAACGCGATATTTCCATCCGCTCACAAAATCGCTGGATCGCCAACAACGGCACCCGTCGACCGATTTGGTCTGATGATCCGGCTAAGTGCCTGGACAGGGGGCTGGTTCCGATTAACCTTCTTCGTCCGGAAGACATGGCGACGGAAGTGGATCAGTGGGTTTCTGATGCGACAGCTGCCTTGGAACCCAATGAAAGTGACCCTGAGTTTGTGACGAGGTTTAAGGCGCACACAGCAGTAATAGCAGAACTCAAGGCCCGGATTTCGGAGCTGCGCGAGCGAGTTAAGTACTTCAACCTACCGTATCTTTCCCTACCCGCAGAGACCAGCAAAGATGTCGCGCTACAGGTATTCATCAACATGAATACCAACAGTAAACCGCTGTCGCTGTACGACATCATCGTTGCGGAAGTTGAGAGTATTGCCCAACGCTCCCTCCACGATTTAGAGCAAGAACTGGTGGAATCTTGCCCCAAAGCGATGCGCTATGGGGATGTCCGCAACCTCATTCTGGCCACATCAGCTCTGCTTCAAGAAAAATTGCCCAATAATCGCGGCATGATTGAAATGAATAAGCAGGTCCTGTTGGATAACTGGGGCACGCTTGAGGTTGGCTTGGAGCGTATGGCCAATTTGCTCGAAAGCCAGGGCGTAGTTGATGAAGCGAGGCTACCCACCAATGCCGTGCTGGCGGTTTTGGCGGCAGCGTATGAGCACGTGCCGAAAGACGGGGATTTCGTGGCCAAAGCAGAAGAACTGTTGAGGGCGTATTTGTGGTCTGCATTCTTTTCCGATCGCTACGAAAACTCAGCTGCATCGAGAGCTTACGCGGATTTCAAAGCTCTGAAAGAATTGTTAATTCGTCGAGACTTCACAGAAGCGGATTGGAAGCAGATTCCTATATTTAACCGAGATGAGCACCCGCTGGCGGATCAAGATTCGTTAATCAGTGCAGGGTGGCCTAAAAACGTTGGCATTGAACGCCGGGGCATTCTGGCGGTTTCCAGTTACTTCGGTGCCAATGACTTTGCTGACGATAAACGGATCAATTACGAGAACATTGGCAATCGTGAGTATCACCATATTTTCCCCGACGCGCTTCTCTCTGAGGCGGAGATTTCCAGCTATCTGGCTTTAAACTGTGCATTAATTACGTGGAAGACAAACCGGATTATCGGCCGAAAAAATCCACTTGAATACATAAAAGAGCGGGTCGACCTATCGAACGAAGATGCGGTACGTACCCGGTTGAAATCACATCTAATTCCCTACGATTGCCTCAGCAAAGCACACTACGCTGATTTAGAAGGCCAGGCTTTGGCGAGTCGACTAAGGGCGGACTTTGATCAGTTCCTGAAAGATCGGGCAGTATTGGTTGAAGCTGCAATTCTGGAATTGACCCGAGGCAAACAGCCTACGTTGGACCAGATCTGGACTCAGCAGGAGCCACAGAGTGACGATTGAGCAGTTTTTTCAGGATGAAGTATTGCAACCGCGCCTGAGCAAGAACGAGGTGGTTGTGGTTTATGACCCAGCCCAACGGTATCGCCATCTATGTCTGGGAATGGCCACTGAGCGGTGCAAAGTCGTCGATGCGACCGAATCTAGTCTGGACAGTCGCGCTGAAGCATTAGGGGGTCTTCAGGAACTCGGCCGAGCGGATATAAGCCAGATGCTTGTGTATGTTCCTGTCGCAAAGCCCTTGGAGGATGAACATTGCCAAGGCGATCCGTTCTCCGTTTACCTGGCATGCGGTGGTGTTTTTCCGGAGGGGGACGGTGATAGTTACCTGAGTTTGTGCTTGCGAGCGAAGCCTGACCACGCCACGCAGATCCGTAGTGCCTTCGAAAAAGATGATAACCCCAGCTTCGCGGTGATTAACGCGATTGGGGGCGGCTTGGATTGGCCGAACTTGCGTGCGCTACTAGGGGTGGAGTCTTCCAGGGATATTTTATTTGCTCTGCTTGTGCCAAGTGAGCAGCAGCAAGAGGCATTGAAAGGCAGTGATGCCTGGGTCGCTGAAGCGAAGGCATTGTTCCAGGCAAGCATTGGTCTTAAGTTGCGCACCCGAGGTAAGTCCTGGAGTTCGGTTGCTGATGAACTTTGGACCTATCTGCTTTTCAGTGAATTTGCATTCGATCTACCAGAGGAGCTTCCGCAAGCTCTGGGGGATATGCCGCGTGCTCCGGATGAGGCCAAGCAGCTCGTAGAGGATTTGTGTGAGCGCCTAAGGAGTGACCGTCGAACGCAGTCCACCTATATAGACCGAGCTGAAGCGATTGAAGCTGAACTGGAACTGCGAACTCATTGCGGCGATATGTTTGATCTGGGCGTGCTTGATACCTTCCCGTTCGAAGAGCGCACTTTCATGCACCAGGCGATTCAGGCTCTGCTTAAAGACGATACGGATCAAGTGCGAAAAATCCTATCCCGGCATCGTGGATCTGTGTGGACCGGTAAGGGTGAGAGCCAGGCGCAGTGGGACCTTCTCAAAGCTGCGTCGGGCCTCATTGATAAATGCGAAGATCTCGACCGCGTTTTAGCGGACCACACCAAGGGCATCGGTGCTTTGGTAGAGTTCTATGTATCTTACCTTCGCGAGGCTGACAGGCTGCACCGTGAATTTGAACAGGCGGTGAGTGATTTTGATTGGCAAGATACCCAAGGCACCATGGAGCCGGTTAAAACGCGAGTCAGGGAGCAATATGGCCGCTTAATTGAGAAGGTTCAGGTGCCATTCACGAAACATTTCGAGAATACTGGGTGGCCACTTCAAGGATATCTTTCCAACAATGACGTTTTCGACAAACTTGTAGCGCCGAAGCTGAAGCAGAGTGGGTACCGGATTGCCTACTTAATGGTTGATGCTCTTCGTTATGAACTGGGTGTTGCTCTAGAGCACCAGTTGGCGGATCACGGAAAGGTTGATCTGCAACCCGCAATGGTGCAGTTACCGAGCATTACCTTGGTTGGTATGACAAGCCTGCTTCCCGAAGCCAGTTCTAGTCTTAGATTGATGCGTGAGGAAAGCACTTTGATCCCGATGATGGGGGATCAACCGATTACCAATGTCACGCAGCGAATGAACTGGATTCGCAAGCGTTATGGTCAGCGTTTCCAGGAAGGGCGTTTGGAGGACTTTGTCCGTAGTCGGTTCAAGGTTGAGCCAGAAATTGAGTTACTGGTACTTCGGTCGGTAGAGATTGATAGCCACTTCGAGAACCACCCTGATACGGCACCAAGTGAAATTTCGAACGCGCTTAAACGTATTCGGGTAGCTGTTCATAAGCTGAAGGACCTTGGTTTCAATGAGGTGGTTATTGCCACAGACCATGGCTTTTTTATGAATACGCATGCTGGCGCTGGCGACACCACACAGAAATTGCCTGGTAACTGGATCAACGTGCATGAGCGCTGCCTAGTCGGTGAGGGAGCGACAGACCCAGGTCACTACCAGATCGCTGCTGAAAAAGCGGGAATCCAAGGTGACTTTCCGAAGTTGGCTGGGCCACGATCGATGGCGTCATATAAATCTGGGATGTTGTTCTACCACGGAGGTGTGTCGTTGCAGGAATGCGTGGTGCCAGTGATTTCGCTGCAATTGAGTGGAGCCGACCAGCCGAAGGTGCAAAAAGCGAATGTGGTGTTGGCTTACAAGAACGGAGCTAAGCGCATTACGACAAGGCTTCCCGTGCTGGACTTAAGCATTGAAACCGAGGATATGTTCTCCGTTGAGGATGAGTTCGAGATTTTGTTGGAAGCTCAAAACAAAAAGGGCGATGTGGTTGGTGAGGCTAAAGCAGGCGGGGCAGTGAACGCGGCGACCGGTACCATAAGCCTCCGCCCGGGTGAGAAGGCGCAAATAACCCTGCGAATGCAGATGGAGTTTGAGGGCAAGTTCAAGGTGAAAGCGCTTAATCCAACCACGATGGCGGTATACTGCCAATTGGAACTTGAAACAGACTACACGGTGTAAACCATGGATGAACTTGATCAGAAATTATCGCAGGTCTTTGATGGCAAAGTGGTTCGCAAAGAGCTGGTGCATCGGATCAAGAAAGGAACCAACGTTCCTACGTTCGTTCTGGAGTTTTTGCTGGCTCGCTATTGTGCCAGTGATGAAGAAGCCGAGATCCAGGCCGGGTTGGAGGCAGTTCTCGATACCCTTAACGACAACTATGTCCGTCCCAACGAGGCAAACCGGGCTCAATCGGTTGTAGCGACCAAAGGTAAACACCGATTTATCGATAAGGTGCACGTAAATTACGTTGAGAAGGACCGACGCCACTGGGCTGCTTTGGAAAACTTTGACTCCCGGCGGGTAGCCATTTCTGAAAAGTTTTATCGGGACAACGATCGTTTGCTCCAAGGCGGGCTCTGGTGCGAGGTGACCATTGCTTACAATGAGATAGAGGAAGACGATTACGCCTTCTATATCGAAGACCTTCGCCCTATCCAGCTGAGCCGCTTCAGTTTCGAGCAATACCGTGAGGGACGGGATGAGTTTGATCGAAACGACTGGGTGGATGTGATTCTACGCTCTGTTGGCCTTGAGCCTACCAAACTGTCTCAACGGGTGAAGATTCACTTCATCGCCCGCTTGTTGCCCCTGGTAGAGCCGAACTTCAACTTTATTGAGCTTGGACCTCGTGGTACGGGAAAATCCTATTTCTTCAGTGAATTTTCGCCGTATTCAACTCTGATTAGTGGTGGGCAAGCGACCAAGGCCACGCTGTTTTATAACAACCAGCGGAAGAAGATTGGTCTCGTCGGTTTTTGGGACACAGTAGCCTTTGATGAAGTTGGCGGGATCAAAGTGAAGGACCCTGACACCATTCAGATCATGAAGGATTTCATGGCGAACGGTCGTTT
>Ga0098047_10001220_pt1 | contig 10588 bp, 8 predicted proteins | sample 12_taG_FD_92585 | JGI IMG/M metagenome (GOLD analysis project Ga0098047, IMG submission 92585) | Marine viral communities from the Subarctic Pacific Ocean - 12_ETSP_OMZ_AT15267 metaG | ecosystem: Environmental > Aquatic > Marine > Oceanic | place: Subarctic Pacific Ocean | collected 2015-01-16 | reverse complement strand
TTTAATATCAATAAGGCAGAAGTATTAAACACAAGCAATCAGTCTGACATTCTATTTAGAGGTATCAAGACTTCAGCAGGAAATCAGACAGGGAACTTAAAGTCATTACAAGGAATAAGTTGTTGGGTATTAGATGAAGCTGAAGAACTTATTGATGAAGATATATTTGATACAATAGATTTAAGTATTAGAGAGAAAGGTGTTCAGAATAGAATTATACTTATCTTGAATCCTGTTACTAAAGAACATTGGATATATAAAAGGTTCTTTGAGGACAAAGGAGTTGAAGCAGGTTTTAATGGCTTTAAAGACAATGTATGCTATATCCATAGCACATACCTAGACAACAAAGATAATCTCTCTACGAGCTTCCTAGAGCGTATTAAGACTATAAAGGAAAGAAACTTTAAAAAGTATCAGCACAAAATTCTCGGTGGGTGGTTGGATAAGGCAGAAGGAGTAGTCTTTGAGAATTGGAGTATAGGAGCTTTCAATCCTGATGGACTTCAGACTTCTTGTGGTCTTGATTTCGGGTTCTCAGTAGATCCTGATAGTTTAACTGAAGTTGCTATTGATAAAAAGAAACAAAAGATATATCTTAAAGAACATATATATCGTAACGGACTTAAAAGCCACGAACTTGCTAAAATCATATTAGATAAAGTGGGTGATAAACTTATAATCGCTGATAGCTCTGAGCCAAGACTTATTGCCGATCTAAGACATTTAGGAGTAAACGTTAAACCTGTAAAGAAAGGAACTATTGAAAGTGGTATAACTCGTATGCAAGACTATGAACTTGTCATAACTCCTGAATCAACTAATATAGCTAAAGAAATGAACAATTATGTTTACGCAGATAAGGGTTCTAAACTTTATGTGGATAATTACAATCACGCAATAGACGGAGTAAGATACAATGTTATTTATCACTTAGATAATCCAAATGCAGGACAATACTATGTACAATAAACTATATTAACAAAATTTCTATTATATACTATGAAAGTCAATATCAAAAAGGAAGGGAAGAAAGAAACATTTAATTTAATTGACAGTTGGTCAGATGTAACCCTTGAAAAGTGGGCAGAGCTTATATCTTCAGAAGAAATAACAAAAAGTGAAGAAGCATTCGAAACCCTCACTTCTTTGTCAGACATACCAAGACAATTAGTATCACAACTTGCTTTAAGTGATGTAGTTGGTATTATGGCTAAAATATCAGAGTTACAAGAACAAGCAGATACAACTCTTAAAAACCTTATTGAGATTGACGGTGTTGAGTACGGCTTTCATCCTGATTTATCAGATATTACATTAGGGGAGTTTGCCGATTTGGAAACTTTGATAAAAGATGGTATTGAAGATAACTTACCTGAAATAATGGCTGTACTATATAGACCGATTACAGAACGAAAAGGGGATCATTATACAATACAAGCTTATGATGGCGCTATACGGCTTAGGTCAGAAGAAATGAAACAGATGAAAGCGGAAGATGTGCAAGGAGCTTTGGTTTTTTTTTGGCATTTCGTAAAGATACTATTGATAGTTATGCCATCATTTTTAATTCAAGCAACGGAGAAGATAGTGGAAGCAACGCAGACGAAGATTTCGCAAGTAAATGGTCGTGGTTCGGAGTAATGTACAGATTGACAAATGGTGAGATAGTAAATTTAGAAGCAATAACAAAACTGAACTTATACGAGTGTTTAACTTGGTTAAGTTATGAAACAGATTTAAACGATACTAAAATGGTAAATAGAAATGATTAACAATAAGACATATCAGAACGTAATAGATGTAATTGCAGAGATAGGCAATAAACATCAGCAGATAGCAACAGTAACAACAGGAGATATATATGATGTAGATCTTGAGAAGAATACCAAATATCCCTTAATGCACGTCAATCCAACGAGTGTTGAAGCAAATGAAAGTTCTTTATCTTTTAACTTTCAGATCTTTATAATGGATATGGTAAGTATAAAAAATGATTGGACTACTTCAACAGCAGTAAATAAAACTAATGAGAAGGAAGTCCTATCTGATTGCCTAAGTAACTCTATTGATATAATAGGAATCCTTAGACATAGTAAATATCAATCACAAGCTATGGATGATATTAATGCACCTATCTATTTTAGTTCAGTAGGTCAGTCCTTAGAACCATTCACAGAAAGATTTGACAATGACGTAACGGGGTGGGTGTTCTCAATAACGGTAGAAGCAGAGAATGACTTTCAGACTTGCACAATACCTGTAAGTGCTTAGATTAAATAATAATAAAATAAAAAATAAAAATGGCAGATTTAACAGTAACAGTAACCGAGAACGTTATACTAAATAATGAAAGACGAGGTTCTACAAACACAACAACTATTACGGACATACTAAACACTTTTGAAAGAATAGTAGTTTGCACACACTCACAAACAACTACAATAGCAACATTTGCAACAGCGCCTTATACTTCAGCAGGAGCTATTGATGTAGAAAATGTACGCTATATTAGGGTAACAAATTTAGATGCAGAAGGAGCTTTAGTTTTAGCAGTAGTTACTACTAATACGAATTATCAAGTAAGACTTACTCCCGGAACATCTCACATCATACCAAGAGGTGAAGCTGAAATAATAGGGGAAGAAGATACAACTCCTGCTTTTTCAACTTTAGAAAATATAACGTCTTTACAAGTAAGACCTGAAGGAACAGAACACAATCCACAAGTAGAAATATTTGTTGCTAGTATCTGATGAAAGGTAAGCATAAGAATTTAGAAAGATATTTAGATAGTGTAGGGAAGCAGGTAGTCAATAGAGCAAAAGGCAACTTACAAAAGAAGAAGGGCGGTGGAACTAAGCTTGAAAACTCAATTAAATTTAAAGTAGTCCCTGACAAAAAAGGATTTATTATACAATTCATTATGTCACCTTACGGAAAGTTTGTTGATAAAGGAGTTTCAGGCACAAAAAAAGGCAGGAAATATAAAGACAGTAAGGGGCAGATTGTATCAAGTCCTTATAGGTTTAGGGGCAAACAACCACCTAGTAGGGTGTTAGATAAGTGGATAGTAAGAAAAGGAATAGCACCAAGAGATAAGCAGGGCAGGTTTTTATCTAGGAAAAGCATTTCGTTCCTTATTGCTAGAAGCATAAAGATCAAAGGAATACAAGGGATAAGTTTCTTTCAAAAACCTTTTGGACTTGCTATGAAAACATTTGGACAAGGAGTAGCACAAGCAATGGCTCAAGATGTTGCTGACAATATCAAAAACAATAAGAATAAACAATAAACAATATGGCATTAGCTTTCGCACAACATCCTAGATATAGAACTCTTGCAGCAGAGCAAGATATTATCTTTGCAATAAAAGAAACTACCACAATAGTAGCAACTGAATCAAAAGTTAAATTTGTAGCTAAAGTAAGTGTTGGGAGTGATAGTGCTGCACTTACAGAAATAGGGGTATTTAAAACAACACCAAATGCAGCAGGAGTAGGAATATTTGATTTTGGAACTATATTAAAAAACTATGTATCGCCTGACTATACAGGAATGGCTGACACTTTAACTACAAGTCAATATAAAGGCGTTAATTATAGTAATACTGCCTACCATCCAATTCATCTTATTGATGAGTTTTGTTTAGGGTATAACTCCACTAAATGGTTTCAAATAGATTTTGCAATAGAGTATTTAGGAGCTGACCCTAGCAATGTTAATTATGTAGCAGAAGATACTTCAATGTCTTTAGCTTCAGTTAATTATTATTTATATAACGGAGTAGTCTATGATACAGATCCATTAAGAAGTGATAACAATAATAATATTTATAAGTTTGGTTATGATTTACTTTTAGGAGGGTATATATGTAATGCTGCAACTATTTCAACAGCAGGAGCTTTGTCTGACGCACCAAAAGTTCAATATGCTAGACTTACTGATTATGGAACTTTGCCTTATATTACAGGAATGACAAATCAAACTACTTATGGTTTTAATGCAATACAAGCAGATACAGTAGAAGTGCGGATGTATGACGCTTCAGATTCATTATTAGGAAATTTTACAATTACTCCTAGTAGTTCAAATGGTGGATATAATGGAAGTCCTGCGACTACTCTATCAGAAGCTAATTTAATGTATATAGGGTGCTTCCCTGCAAACTTTGATGGTGCAGGAAATGCTACTTGGACTGCAAACAAAGCGAATTGTAGTTATTATACATTACGACCTGAAACAGTAGTTGGAACACCACTTGGACAGTTATATACAATCAATATTATATGTGATGACGCAAGAGGTTATGAGGGTATTCGTTTGACTTGGTTAAACAAGCACGGAACTTGGGATTACTATACATTCAATAAGAAGTCAGTAAGAAGCGTAAGCTCAAAAAGAAAAACCTACACTCAATTAAGTGGAACTTGGAATGAATCAATATTAAAATTACACGGATCTAGTGGTGGTAGAAAGAATTACAGGGTAGATTCAAAAGAGAAAATTAAAGTAAACACAGACTATGTTAGTGAATTAGATTCAATATGGTTTGAGCAGCTTATGAATAGTCCTGAAGTATTTATATTAAATGAATATCAATCTGATACGGGTGGCGTACTAAGAAGATATGTGCAACCTGTAACATTAACAACATCAAATTATACTAGAAAGACAGTTGCTAATGATAGACTTATCCAATATTCTTTTGAAGTAGAAAGAACTACAAACCTAAGAACACAATCAGTATAATGAGTGTACAATTAATAGTATATCCACAAGCTTTAGTATCAACTACAACTTCTACCACCACTAATACGGGGTTCGGTCCTGAACTTATATATGATGGACAAATCTTTAGCACATTAAATAATGCAACCGCAACTAGTGCAGAGGGTGCAGATAATATCCCATATTACAGTAGTCTTTTAACGCAATTTAATATACAGCCCCCAACAATACCTAATACTTGGTATAGATGGCGGAACGTATCTACTGCTCATTCTCCAAACTATTTAGCTTATCCAACACAAAGTGGTGGTGATGTTGATTTTGAAAGTGAGGGTATTCAGAATACATCAGGTAGTTACCCATTCCCTGCGGGTTATGAAAATAATTGGAGTATGATCTACCAAAGAATTACAGGGTTAGTAATAGGGCAAACATATCGTATAACAATAAAATTTGATTCAATAACGGTTGCTGACAAAGCAAGAGGTATCTATGGTGTTGTATCGCAAACAGGCTCAGGTTCAATACCACACGTATCACCTTATGGTACGGGTACTCCGTATATCACCTGTACAGGTTCAGGTCCGCAAACTTGTTATTTAAATGGGACTGATGTAGAGCTTGAATTTACATCACCTGAAACAGAACTTATATTTGTTCTAAAATTAGTTAGTCTTGATGGATCAGGTGAACCTACATTAACCGTTAAATCTGTTTCTATTAAATCTTCACCAACCACAACAACTACCACCACAACAGGATTTTCTACTGATTTAGCAGGTCAAGAGATACTAGACCTTTACGAAGAAGAAACAATACCTCTAACTTTAAGTGTAGATGATTTTAAAGATGTTGCTACTAAGACACAATCTTATTCAAAAGCTTTTAATTTACCTGCTACTAAAAAGAACAACAAAGTATTTGGTAGCATTTATGAAGTTACGAAAAAGTCAGATGTTTATACTTTCAATCCATATATTTCAACTGCTGTAACATTAAAGGAAAATGGCTTTATGGTATTTGAAGGATTTTTAAGACTAATAGATGTAGTAGATAAAAATGGAGAGATAAGTTATAACGTGAACCTTTACTCAGATACAGTAGCACTAATGGATTCAATGAAAGATAAAACATTTAGCGAATTACCACTTTCTGAGTTAGACCACGAATATAACATTACATCAATACAAGAAAGTCAAACAGGAGCATTGCCTTTGTTAAGTCCTTTACCTGCGGGAACTTTTGCAGGAGTAGCAGGTGCAGATACTACTGATGTTTTAAAATATCCTTTAGTAGATTGGGCAGGAAGTATGAATAGAAATGCAACATCAGTTCATACTGCTCTTGGAGCTACTGACGGGAATCCTTCAATGAATAAACTAGAAGATGGCTTTAGACCTTTCATCCAACTTAAATACTTAGTAGATAATATATTTGCAGATTCAGGATTTACTTACACATCAGACTTTCTGACTTCTACTTATTTCAGTAAATTATTTATGGACTTTAATTGGGGGGAAGAACGTAATGGCTCAGCTCCTAACAGGAATGATTTTCTAAAAAGAAAAACTGATACAGTAAATACAATTATTGCTAATGGTTCTTACACAACTGTGCCTTTAACTCAGCTTGGTTCTCCTCCGGGAAGTCCTGATTTATGGGATAGCACAAATTATAGGTTTCAATCAGATGTAAATAACTTAACAGTAACAGGTGTATTTAATATACAAATAGAAAACAGAGCTTGGATAAGTCCGGGTGTTCCTAATGTAGATAGTTGGTCAGCAGCTATGCGAATAGCTATATTTAATGCAGGAGGTAGTGTTATAGAAACAATTAAATACGAAAAGAGAAATGATGATCACGCTGATGGTAAAATCCCACCCGGTGGTGGAGCTTCTCTAAGCGGATCATTTGATGTTGTATTAAACAATGGAGATTATATAGCGTTACAGGCAATAACTTGGAATAGTGACCACGATATACTTGTTTCAGATACAACCACAAGTTATCTTAATGTAACATATAATAATACCGCTGTAAGTGTTCTTTCTCTTTTACAAGTAGCAAGAGGTGAATTAGGGCAATGGGACTTCTTTAAAGGGCTTATTACAATGTTTAATCTAATAACACTAAAAGACGCACAAGATCCATCTAACTTAATTATAGAACCTTACAATGATGTTTTTGTAACCAACCCTAATATCAAGACAATAGATTGGACGCATAAGGTAGATATTTCAGATATTAAGTTAAAACCTTTTGACTTACATAAGAGAACACTCTTTAAATATGAGGAAGATGAAGAAGATTATCCTTTTAGTGTATATAAAACAGCAACAGGTGGCTACTTATATGGAAGTAAAGACTTTGATGCTTCAGGATTTGATTTATTAAAAGAAGAAACAGAAATTGTAGCTAGTCCTTTTGCAGCGACATTAATAAAGCCGTTATTTGATGATATTGCAGACTTTTATGCTTCTGTTATTTATGGAGCTAATGAAGATGCTACTGAGTTTGGATCAATTAAAAACTTGCCTAGAATTTTATATGATACAGGAGTTCACACTATCAATGATTCATATTATATACCTGCACAAAATGGAGGGGGTGATGATAACGCGACTACTTATAGTTTGTTCTCACATACTTCAGCAGTTCCTTCTACTTTAACTGATACTGATTTAAACTTTGGAGAATGTCAATTAATGATAGGTGTTTCTCCAACTGATAATCTATTCAGCACTTATTATTTTCAATACTTTTCAGAACTGTATAGTGCAGATGTAAAGACAATGACTTTAAAAGTTCTATTAACTCCTGAAGATGTTTCAAACTTTAATTTCTATGACAAGGTATTTATCAAGAACCGAGAATATAGAGTGGACAAAATAAACTACAAACCAAACGACTTAGCAACTGTTGATTTTATACTTATAACATAATGGACTACAAAACAGGATTTAACGTAAAGCCAAAAGAAATAAGCGCAGTAGGAGAAGTAACTTTTACTGATGGAACTTATGACTTCCCACCGAATCAATTACAATGTGAAGCTTATGGCTATAAATACAATACGGCAACAGGAACTTGTACGGCTTTTCAATATAGTAATAAAGTAGCTAAATTACTTGATAATAGAACTAATAATGTAAAAGGTGGAACAGCTAAAGTTGGAACGATTAACTCATTCATTAATGGTGAGGGGAATATAGCACAGGGAGATAATAGAAATGTTTTTATCACAGGACAAGAAAGTGAAATACCAATAGGAATAGATAATGGCTCAGTCTTAGGTGGTAAGATGGGAAAGGTAGTAAGACAGGGTGAAATAGTTTTAGGTGGCGGTTCTTTTGATATAGGTGCAGGATATACACAGAGTTCAAGAGTACAGTTAAGCGTAGCAACTACTGACGATACTTCTACCAATTTAACGGCACAAGGTTTAACAGGAGAATACATAACATTGCAGACTAATAGCGTTATAGGTTATGAGATGTACTTAACAAGATTAGAAACAGGGGGAACTTCAGGAACAGCAGGAAATTATAGTTACAGACAACAGAGGGGAGCAATAATTACAAATAGATCTAGTGCCATTACAATTACAACAGGTACTACAAAGAATATTGCTAAAGATGGAGTAAATGGAAGCTTTGCATTTGTAGATAGTACAACAGATGGAATACCAAGTGTAACAATAGAAGTATCAGATAGGGTTGATGTAAACAACTTATGGTCGGCCACAGTTTACTTACACGAATTACGAACAAATATAGATTTTTAAAATGGCAATAAAAGAAACAGTAGAGGTAGAAGTTAAATCTAATATAGGGGAAGTATCAAAAGGAGCTTCAGAAGCAGCAGGGAATATTTCATTTATGGGGGTGTCTTTAAATAGTGTAAAGGCAGGTTTTGTGGCGGTAGGAAGAACTGCTAAAACTATGTTCGGCTCAATTAAGGCAGGAATAATGAGTACAGGAATTGGTGCTTTATTAATAGCAGTTGTTGGTTTAGTAAGTTATTTTACAAAAACAAAGAGGGGTGCAGATATGCTTAAAAGAGCTATGGCAGGAGTGGGAGCTGTTGTTAATGTGATAGTTGATTTATTCTCTAAGGTAGGAGAAACAATGGTAAATGCTTTTAAAAATCCACAAAAGGCGTGGGATAATCTTACAAATACTTTATATAAGGGGGTGCAATTTATCAATAAACAAATTGTGAATAGATTTTCAGGGAGTTGGAAAGTCTTAACAGGTAACATTCAAAGTGGTATTTTAAAAATGCGTATTGCGTGGAATGAATGGATAGGGGACTCTGAAGAAGCTGAACAATTAACAGAAGAATTAGAAAAAGTTAAAGAAAAAGTAAGAGAAGGAACTGCTGAACTTAAAGCAGCAAATGAAGCAATAGCTGAGGTCTATACTGAAGTGATAGAAAAAATCAAAGAGGTTACGGATGAAATGAAAAGAGAAGCAAAAGCAGCGTCGGCTTTAGAGGGTAGGTTGCAAAGACTGAGAGATATGGAGAACTCTTTTATGGTTCAAAAAGCAGCAACTAGACAAGAAATAGAAAGAGCAAGATTAGGAGCAGAAGATGAATCTAAAACAGCAGAAGAAAGATTAGAAAATCTCAAAAAAGCCTTAGAATTAGAAGCACAAACTACCGCACAAGAAATAGCATTAGCAAGAGAGAGGGTATCTGTTCAGCGACAACAAATGGCACTTTCTGAAAATATGGCAGAGGATGAAGAAAAGTTAGCTCAGTTAAAAGTAGCATTAATTGAAAAAGAAACTGCTTCTATTAAAATGAGAAGAAGGGTTGTTACTGAAGTAAATGCTTTTGAGAAAGAAATAGCAACAGCAAAAGCAAAAGCAGCTAAATTAGATGAAGAAGCTGCAAAATATAAGCTTAAAAGATTAGAAAATGAAACAAATGAAGAATTAAAAATAAGAATTGACGCAGCAAAAGAGTTAGAAAAAATAAGATTAAAAGCAGAAGCTGATTTAGCAAAACTAACAGAAACATCTGCTGCTAAATTGTTGGCAATACAACAAGAAAACTCATTAGCTATAATAGAAGATGAAAAAGAAAAAGCATTTGCAACTTTAAAAATTCAAGAAGAAAAAGAGTTGGCAAGTGTTGAGAATACGGAACACGCAGAAGAACTTAAAGCAGCTATTGCAGAGAAATATGAAAGGAAAAGAGGTGAAATAACAAAAAAATATAGTAAAAAGAAGAAAAAGTGGGCTGAAATGTCTGCTGAAGCACAACTTGACATTATGAGTTCAACAGCAGGTAATATGATCAAGATATTAGGTGAGGAAACTGAAGCAGGGAAAGCTATGGCAGTTACACAAGCTACTATTGATACTTATAAAGGTGCTACGGCTGCTTATTCATCTATGGCAGGGATTCCTTATGTCGGTCCTATTCTTGGAGCTATTGCAGCAGGTGCGGCAGTTGCTTCAGGGTTAGCAAATGTAAAAGCGATACTATCAGCAGATTCAAGTGGTGGTGTTGATGATAAAACAGTAAAAACGACAGCAAAAGCTCCTGCACCTGAAATGCTAAGTGGTAAATTTGAATTAGGTGGTGGTCAAGCTCCTGAACCATTGAAGGCATTTGTTGTAACAGACGAAATGACAAACAGCCAAGATCAATTAGCAAATATAAGACGTAGAGCAACAGTTTAAAAATCAAATATTAATTAAAAAAGTCTATTATATATTATGAAAAAGAAAACATCCATTATAGAATTAGTAATAAGTGAGGAAAACGAACCATTGACAATTGATGCAATTAGTTTAGTAACATCTCCTGCTATTGAAACTGACTTTGTTTATTTCTCAAAAGA
>Ga0098047_10001217_pt1 | contig 10595 bp, 21 predicted proteins | sample 12_taG_FD_92585 | JGI IMG/M metagenome (GOLD analysis project Ga0098047, IMG submission 92585) | Marine viral communities from the Subarctic Pacific Ocean - 12_ETSP_OMZ_AT15267 metaG | ecosystem: Environmental > Aquatic > Marine > Oceanic | place: Subarctic Pacific Ocean | collected 2015-01-16 | reverse complement strand
TTTCGAGAACAACGTCCCTCATGTATTGATTGGTGCACTCATGCCAGAGAATGTATAGGACCTGAGATATACAAAAGAAACAAAGAAAGAAATAAAGTTAAAAAGGAGAAAGAATAGATGAAATATTCAGATTTTACGAGAGAATTAAAAGATGCTTTGATAGGAACTTCTCGAGTTTGGATAGAGATCCCTGCAAAATTTGGCAACAAAAAATATTTTAATGTTTTTATTGGTACAATAATTACTGTTTTTTTGGACAATGAAGAAAATGTTATAAAAGTTGAATAAAATGGATATTTCAATAATTAAAGCTAGAGATCTTTCAGAGGCTTGGTTTTTATGTATCCGAAAAGTAATAGCTGAAGGACAAGAATATAAAATTGAAAGAGGAAGTTACGCTGGTCAAAAGCGTAAAGAGCTTGATTATGTTGTAGTCAAAATCCAACATCCTAGAACAATGCCTTTAGTGCCAGACGTACCACAAGGAGTGCCTGCCCCAAGCTCTATGGAATATGTTGAAAGTTACTTGCCCTATTTGATGGCTTCCCATAAGGGAAAAGACGAGCAATATACTTATGGCGAATTCTTAGAAAATCAAATAGCTAAAGTCATTAAAATATATAAGAAAGATGGACACAATACCAACCAAGCTTGTATGATGGTAGGAAACAAAAATTCTATTTATCTTTCTGATCCTCCTTGCTTAAGAATGATAGACACTCGCATTCAAGATAGAAAACTTCATTTTATTGTATATTTTAGGTCTTGGGACTTATGGGCAGGTTTTCCGTCGAATCTTGCTGCAATTCAATTATTGAAAGAATACATGGCGGGAGAAATTGGGGTTAATGATGGGGAAATTATTGCTTCTAGCAAGGGTCTTCATATTTATGAATATGCGTGGGAATTAGCAAAGCAAACTGTCAAGTTTTAGTTCTTATTTAGTTCTTATTTAGTTCTTATTTAGAGTTGATATAAAACCAACGTAGAATAATAAAACAAACATAGAACAATGAAACAAACATAGAATATATTTAGAGCCGAAAATTAGAGCCGAAAATTAGAGCCAAAAAATGGTTCTAGAAAATTTTGCAAGTGCCTGAGCCTATAGCCCTAGCTAAATTCCTATTTGTTCCCTTAAGTCATTTTTCACCCCTCCCCCTCCTCCTATAGAATAAATAGGAAAATGAAGGGCAGAAGGATAGACGAGGGAGACAGAGAGAGACGAGGGAGACAGAGAGACGAGGGAGGCAGAGAGAGACGAGAACGACAGAGGAGCAGAGACGAGGAAGACAGAGAGAGACGAGAGGAGCAGAGACGAGGGAGACAGAGAGATAGAGACGAGAGGAACAGAGAGAGACGAGGGAGACAGATGGGCAGGGCAGGCATAGGCAAGGCATAGGCATGGCATAGGCACAGATGGGCAGACAGATGGGTAGACGAATAAGAGAACTGCAAACGATCTTTAATCTATCCTTCTATCCTTGTCCTTACCACTTGCTATCTCCCTTCATAGCTTCATAGCTTTATAGCTTTGGCTGTCTAGAATCTCCCTCTAATGCAATATAGTTTAATAACCTATTATAACCACTTATAACCACTAAAATACCATATTCTCTAAAACACCATAATACTCTCTAAGCTGGCATAATAACTATAATAATAACTATAATAACTGTAGTAACTATAATAATAGAACTTTATAATAATAGAGCTTTATTTAATATCTATTATATTATATTATTATTTTGTTATCCTTATATTCTTATTCTATTATACTTATTATTATATATTATTGTATATATTATATATATTATATATACTACACAACATATGCTATACAACATAATTATATAACATTACAGCCGTTTTTTTCATTTTAATTCTCGCTCGTAGAATTACAAAAACAAAAAAACATAGTGCTATTATTGCCTTATTTTGCCACTTTTGATCAAAACAAAATAGTAACAATTATTATTATCTTTCATCGAATGTTTAGCTATTATCATTATCTTATATGCTATTAAAATACAAGAGAAGGAGTAAAAAATGCCAAGCGTAAAAGACGCAGTATGGAATTCAGAAAAATTTCATGGGAGGGGATCATTGCCCTCGCGAAGTGTGCTTGCTTTGCGAAATTTAAAAGTAGGAGACTGCAAAAGAATTAAACACGAAGACGTTCAATGTTTAAGGCAACAACAGACAACTAATGGGAAGAAAAAAACATATTGTTCTCTTACTACAGAAATAAACCAACTCAGACGCAAACAAAATTGGCTGCTTGATTATTATCACGAAAACAGAGCAATATTAGTGATAAGGAGACTTGCTCCCAAACCAAAATCACGACAAACGCCTATCTTCGCAACTTTAACTGGCTCTGCTATTGGCTCTGGCTCTACCACAGAAAGACCATATCCAAATACATTTAGAAAACCTTACAAAAAGGAAACAAAATTATGGCGGAAAAGACCATCCCCAAGGCTAACTGGGGCAAAAAAAGAAAAATGAAAGCTATTGAGAAAGGAACTAAATTCAAAATAATCAAAGGATCAGAAAAAGGAAAATTATGCTCTTATCTTGAAGCCCAAAATAATAGTAATTGGCATATAGTAAATATAGAAGGCGGAAACGACAAATACTTGGTGAACTTAGAAGAATTAGAGAAAATAGAGAGCTAGACATATTGCCAGGATACTATGCAAGACCCTATTTTGTCCTCTAGAGACTATTTTTTGAAGTTGGCAAACAAAACTAAGGGAGTTGGCTATATTTAATGCACAAAGCCTTATTATTCTTTCTAGAAGCTATTTTTCAAAGTTTTTTGGAATAAGCTCCAAAGCAAAAAGAATAATAGAAGCATAATAAGTAGAGGCATAAAAAGTAGAAGCATAATAAGAATGATATTATGAAAAGCAACGGAGAAAATGAAAGTAACAATAATAGTAAAAAATCAAAATGTATTCACCACTGGATGCTAGGCTCTAGTGTAGAAGGCATATGTATAGGTGTTTGTAAAAAATGTGGAGAGAAAAAAGAGTTTTTAACTCGATTCAAACCAAATTTTTGGACAGGAACTAAATAAACAAAAATATATAATCTTAAAAAATGAGAGGGGAAAATGCCAAATAGAGGAATTAAAACACAACTGTTATCAATTGTTGATGAATGTAAAACCCAGCGAGAAGCAGCTTTGCGACTTAATGCCTGCGAACAATATATTTTCACATTAACACGGGAATTAGGGATTACTAAGTGGCGTCAAAAAAATCGAGTTCATAAAAAAACAAAAACAGAAAAGAAGTTTTGCGAGGAATGTGGCGAGGTGTTCACAAAAAAAATCTTCAGTAATAATCCTGCAAGATTTTGCTCAAAAAAGTGTCAAGGAAAATGGCTAGGCAAAACCTATGGCTTTGGCAATGGCAACAGCAATAGATGAAGATCTTTTCTATTTAATCTTGCGTTTTTTATTCTGGGGCTTTTGCGTTTTTATAAATCTTCATCTACTTCAACTGTTACTGACAATATTACCAAACAAGTGCATAAAATTACCAATATAATACCAACAACAGTAAAAAATGGTAGTAAAGATGGAAAAAACAATTGCACGGTGTTTCTCTATAGAATACTCCCTACTATCCAACCAGACCCAAAAGCAATTAACACAGCAATCAATATCTCGTGATTCCAAAATTGTTTACAACTTAACCACCCACCAGGTGTAAAAAATCTTTGATAAAGCGCTCCCAAAAGACCAATTGCTATAAAAATTATTCCCATTGTTATATCTGACATTTTGTCCTCCTTATTAGATTGAATAATAATAAAATTTCTCGTTTGAAAAAGCGATAAAAATGTTTATTCCACCCCTTTCGAGGTGACAAGCCTAAGGAAAAAATCTACCATAGCCAAAAGCATTAACTGAATTTCACCGTCGAACCAATTATCGCCACTAATACCAGAAATAAGACTGCCTACAAAAACGAGAAAGTTCACCCATAGTGTTTTAGAATGTATCCATCTCTTCATTTTTATCTTTTCCCCTTGCTGAATCTTAATACATCATCTACTATTCTATCCGATACTACTATTCCTGACAAAATAACCATAACTACTTCTATCCATAATATCCAAGGATTTTGTTCAATAAAAGTAATTGACCCAGCAATGGCTATTCCACCAAACATCACAGACGACCACGCTACTCCCAAAAGCATTATAGCATCCCCAACAAACTCTTTTATCCAATACATTAGTGCCTCCTTACAAAATAAAATAAAATAAATAGGGAAAAATGAAGGGATTTATATAAATAGCAGAGAAATTACAAAGTCATCAAACAAAAACTTTTTCTTTTCCCTCCCAGAGAACTTGAAACATACTCATTGGATTAACAGGAACTGAGCAGATAGTAACTTCTAAAAGATCTAATTCATCAATTTCGGTAAAGGATACTCCGTTATTATGGTCATTATGTTTTTCTTTAGACGTCCCAGCGACAGAGAAACTCCTCAAATTGCCTTTTAGTATTTCTTCCCAAACCTTATCGGCTAACTCAATATCATTTCTTAATTCTACTACTACTTTCCACCCAACATCATCAACTTCTGTTTTGGAAACCTTCCCACTTTTAGGGTCTGTCCATTTTGGTAAAACTCTACCTATTATGGCGTCTGAATGAAAAATTGAAATAACTCTGTATCTATCATCAGACATAAAGCGTTTCACTGCTTCTCTTAAGGCAGTGATAGAAATTTTTTGATTTTCTCTATCAACCATCGCTACCGAGGCATAACCCATAATTATACGTCTATTGATTAGTGGAGGAATTGAAGAAATTACTTTCGAAATATCTTCTTCCGAAATATTTCTATTTACTATTTCCTCTTCAAGTCCAGCGAGAAGTGCTTTCATATATTGCGTCTCCTTTAATTTGTATGTTTTTTCTATTTGTTCTTTTTCACAGCAATTATAGTAATTATACCCTTTTAACGAAAAAAAACAAACACTTTCATTTTTTCAAATTTTATGGAGGCTCAATCGCAAGTACATCGGTATAGAGATAGAAGAGAAGTATTGCGAGATAGTAGCAAAGAGGTGCTCACAATCGGTAATTGATTGCGAGAATAAATAGGGCATTTCTGAAGATAAAAAAAAATAATTTTCATTATTTTAATAGAGCTTTTAGGTATTACAATATAAGGGAGTTAAGGCAGGAGCCTTGGCCAAAGAAAAAAAGGAGAGGAACAGAATGGGTGCTAGAATAGACGACGCAACCAAGAAAAGACTAGTGGAAGATATCAGATGGTATGGTGAACGGAGTAAGAGAGAGCTACACATAGATCTACTAGATGCACAGGAAAGTTGCAAATTCTGGAGGAAACTGTATATTCACGAAGAGGAAACTAATAAGAGTATGGAACTGGAAAACCTACAAAAAGATTATGATTCGTTAAGGGAATTGCTAGTGATGGCAAATGGGGAGCTGAAAATACTTGCCAAGCAGAAGAGAAACCTATTACAGAGGATAAAAGAATATAGCACCTTTATTGATGTTACCCACCAACAGGAAAGTTGGTCTGCTTACTGGCTTCAGCAAGAAAGTGGTCAGAAGCATCTCCAAGCAGAAAGACGATTAGACGCTCATATTGAGTCCGCAAGAGGGGATATTTAAAGACTCCCAAAAGGAAAGAGAGGTCTGCTTATGGCAGATCTCTCATTTTTATTAAACAAATCAAAAAGAATAAATAGGGCATTTCTGAAGATAAAAAAAAATAATTTTCATTATTTTAATAGAGCTTTTAGGTATTACAATATAAGGGAAGTTAAGGCAGGAGCCTTGACCAAAGCAAAAAAGGAGAGTGAAATGGAAAAGACAAAAAAGGGATTATTTGTTGGTAGTGTAGCTGAAGAAGAGTCAATAGTAAAAAATTGGAACACTTTTAAGAAGCGATGGCTTCAAAAGAGACAAGGAACGGTACGAGAACCTTATGCACCATATGCTGACGAAGAGTATTTGATGGAACGAAACAAAATTCCTTATAGAATCTACAATATACCAAACGAAGTTCCTGTACTAAACTCTTCCTCTGAAGTTTTCTATAGTGTAGCTGGCTTGGGACTTGCAATGCCAATAGATACTAAGCCAACATATAACGAGAAAGGTGAAGTAATTTACTTTACCAACCAGTCAGTCTGATGAATATAATTGCCAATAAGTTTAAGCAATTAAAAAAGGAAAGAGAGGTCTGCTACGGCAGATCTCTCATTTTTATTAAACAAATCAAAAAGAATAAATAGGGCATTTCTGAAGATAAAAAAAATAATTTTCATTAACATTAACAAGATTTTTAGGTATTAGAATATAAGGGAGTTAAGGCAGAAGCCTTGGCCAAAGCAAAAAAGGAGAGTGAAATGGAAAAGACCAAAGAGACAAACAAAGAAAAGATAGAAGCTAAGGACAAAGAGATTGCTCAGCTAAGTCAGCTAACAGCAGTTCTGAAAGAAGCACATAACAAAGCAATTGTTCAGCTAAGACGAAGTCTCCGAGAAGACGAAGTATCCGAGAAAGTGTACAGCAAAATGTTAGATCTTTTAGAATTGAAGGATAGTGACGCCTACCCTAGTTAGAATAGTAGATAATACAATAGACTAGGGGAGACTAACTCCCCTAGTCAAAGGAGAAAACAGAAATGGAAATGACAATAGAATCTGCAGCTCAATATTATGGTACAGCAAAAACAATCAAGGAACTAGAAAATCAAACAAAAGAATTAAAAGGGAGATGTGAAGAGCTAAAACAACAGACGAAAGCTACCAAGCTAACTCACGTTCTTCTTTGTCAGAAGGAAAGTATTGCTCCCAAAGTCAGAATCCTTTATCTCAAAGACACTGCTCAGGACATAGGGAGAATGGTCAATTTCAATGAAGGACTGCCTGTCAAATATTCTCTAACAATTGGTGGTTGCTCTCAAAAAGGTCAAGCTATGGTGAAGCATAATAATACCCACCAGACATATGGTGGTCACTCTCAAAAAGGTCAAGCTATGGTGAAGCATAATAATACCCACACAACTATGTCTGTAGGAGACATCGTTTTAATCAACGAGAAAGCATTTATTTGCCAGCCAATTGGTTGGGAAGAGTTGAGCTTCAAAATACTTTTCGATATATTCGAGGGGATGATTCCCGTATAAAGATCTGTTTCATAGCAGACCATAATCCAGTTGCCAGTCTGGAATATCAAAACTGGCGTTGGCCAAAAAGAGCAAGAAAGAATAAATAGGGCATTTTTGAAGATAAAAAAAATAATTATTGCCAGAATCAAAAGAGCTTTTAGGTATTACAATATAAGGAGAAATCAAAAAGGAAAAGGAGAAAAAAATGTTATACATCGAAAAATGGAGAATCTATTCTGAGCGTAGTGGTAACCATATTGTTAGTCTTTGTGAAGATGGAACCTATGCTTGCGACTGTATTGGATGGAGAAGCCATTATCCAAGAAAAGACTGCAAACATATCAGAGAAGTTTTATACACAGCCCCAAAGCCAATTAATCTAAAAAGTTGGGACTCTCTTCATGGCAAAAAACAAAAAGTAAAAGAGGCTCTTACAAAATTAGAAAATATTCGAATACAAGAAAACAGATTATGCAATTCATAATAATCAAAGAAGGGAAAGGAGAAAAAAATGGCTCACCATGAAGACTTAACATTTTTAAGGGAAAAAACATCACGAGAAGGAGCTTGGGAGTTAAACTTAAAACCTAAAGATACTTTCAATTTCAGCTGTAAGTTCACTCGCCACTATTTGCATACAAACGAACTTAGAGGGCTTGGAAAAGGTCTTACTCCTTCAAGTTACATTCATCATTTTTATAGTCAAGGAAATCTTTACCAATGGAAAAAAATAGTAAAAGATATGGAAAATAATCCTTCCTCTTCATTCAAGTTTCTATCAAGCAGAGGAGCCATAGCATATTATCCAATGAGTATGTTTGACAAAATAAAAGTGAAGAAATGGAAAACTGTTGTAGCCATCTCTCGTTTATCTCCAAAGGTATCAATGAGAAAATTATTGAACCTGAGCCGATAATTGAACTACGAAAGAAAAGTAAGCTCAAAGGAGGTGATAAAGCCAAAAAAAACAACAGGACAAACGCAAAAAAATAAAAAAAAATAGAGGAAATAATGAATAAAAATAAAAAGAAACTTATTGGTCTAGAAAACTTAAGAAGAATAAATAGGAAAATTCTACAAACAAAAAGGCAAAAATAAACAATAATAATCATTTTGTTTTTAGGTATTAGAGTATAAGAATAGATATTAGAATATAAGGCACGAAAGAGGCATATTCTAACAACTATAATAAGAAAAAGGAGCAGAGATGAGCTTTAAGTATGTATGCAAAAATTGCACTTTTGAAGGAAATGTGTCTTGCGCTGTGAAATTAAAAGAGCAACCTGATAGAGCTTGGGTATGGAAATGCCTAAAATGTAATGGAGACATAAAATTATCTGATATTTCTTATTCCAACGGAGTAAGAAAATGGAAGGGACCAAAGACGATCTACAGTAAGAAAAAGAGGAAGATGGTGAAATATATACGAAATATGTAAGATTTTAAATGAAATAGTTGTTCTCGAGGAAGAAGTTCAAACAAATCAAAAAGGGAGAAAAAAATGGAAAGAAAAGTAAAAGTAGCAAAAAAGATACAACTTCAAAAATTAAATGAACTTAAAAAATTATACTTGGTAGAGCTGGAAAGAATAGAAAAAAGAAGAGAAAGATGGTATGGAAACACAAATTAAAAAATAAGGAGAAGAAATGAAATTATTTGGAAAGTTTAGCGAGTATACAATTAACGAGATATGTTTGTATGCCACTCCTATTCATGTTATGCAACAAATAATGAAAGAGAATAGCAATAATGCCGAAATCATAGTTAAAGAGTATAGACCTAAAAAGTATAAGAAACTAATAGAAAATGATAATTACAAATCTATCAACGACTTTAATTCAAATTCTCTAACTGCAAAAATCCCTACAGGAGAAATTGAAATTGCGCAAGACAAAACTCTCCGACACCAAATAGTTGCCGTTCAAAGTTTATTGTTTGCTAAAATTTCGGTCTATTCTATTCCTATGAGCTATATAGAAATAGAAAGATTAGGATTAACTCCTATCGACAAAGTTATCAAAAAAGAAAGAGTAGAGTTAGCTATGGAAAAACTTTCTGACAAACCTCAAGAAAGAGGAGCTAAATTCAGCAGATTCTCTAAGTCTTTTGGTACTCCGATATTAAAGTAGACAATAGCTAAAAATAGGAAAATAACACAGCAGTTGCAATAAGAAAAGGAGATTTGCCTAAATGCTTTTATACGATGATAGAAATTATTATACTAACAAATATGCTTTGAGCATAACGAAAATTGGACCCAACAAAACTAAAGTTTTCGAAGCTATATGCAAATTTGCTTCAGCAGATTCTCTAAGTCTAAAGAGCAAAAAATACTTAGAGCAAAAAAGATACTCCATGTTAGCAAAAGCTGAAATTGGGTGTTTGAGTTCAAGACGAGCAATAAGGTTAGTATGGAATCCTGAAAATATTACCATTGAAGATATCAAAGCAAAATTAAAAGAAATAGAAAAGCCTAAAAAAGGAACTCTTTATTTTAATTTGATACCTCGAGAGCATTTTGAATACTACGCCCATCCTCTAAACTATAGCACAAAATTATCCAGGTTATGCGACAATCCTTTATCATCAGCAGAAGGAAGTTATACCTGGAAGTGGAGTTCTCGCTCAGAGAAAGAATGTTCAAAAGAAAATTTGATGGGAGAAACAGAAATAAGAAAAATTAAAAAATATAAAAAAGAAGCAAAAAATAAATTAGAAGAGTATTATCAATATCATCCTATTGTATTTTGTTCTTTTTACAGAAAATCTCCTGCTATGAAATTCAAAAATCAACTTGAAGAAGCAGGAGCCACTGTTAAAATAATAAACAAATCTCATCTAAAAAGAGATCATAAAAAAGAAAGAATGCAAGAGAAAAAAGACTGTATAAAGTCAGAATTAAAATGGGAAAAATTGACTCGCTATCAAAAATCATTTTTCAAAGGAGAAGCGTTGTTATATAAAGATTTGATAGCAAGAAAAAACTTCAAAATAGGGGACTTGGTGTCTTTTACTGCTCCTGTGGCTATGCCAGTTATCATAGATACTTTATCTACTCCTCTTAATGTCTCAAAATATCACCCCCAAGCGCCTTGGCCAAATATCACCAAAAGCTGGACTATAAAATACTTGGGTTGTCTAACGAAAAGAAATCCGAGACGTGCTGAAATAAATGTTGCAATTTCAATACCAATCCCCCCAAAAAATTCTCAATCATTAAAGAAACATTTTGATTATCACTCAGAAAGTAGAATCTCAAAAATAGCATATCATTCTCTCTGTCCTGCTACAAAAGAAGAAAAAATATTTTTATCAGTAGACAAATTATCAAAAGCTAATTAATCTTGCCATAAGCTAGCAATTAAAAGAGTAGAAAATTATAATCTCTGCTCTTTTTTGCACTATTATTTTCCTATT
>Ga0098047_10001215_pt1 | contig 10602 bp, 11 predicted proteins | sample 12_taG_FD_92585 | JGI IMG/M metagenome (GOLD analysis project Ga0098047, IMG submission 92585) | Marine viral communities from the Subarctic Pacific Ocean - 12_ETSP_OMZ_AT15267 metaG | ecosystem: Environmental > Aquatic > Marine > Oceanic | place: Subarctic Pacific Ocean | collected 2015-01-16 | reverse complement strand
GAGAGGACAAATGCCATCAGCAGTTCCATAGAATGGGTTAAGATCTGTTGTCTTAAAGATTTTGTCGTGTATTTCTTGAGTTAGATTTAAGAGTTGCTGTGTTTCATGGTTTAGTTGAGAGGATGTTAACCTAGAACCAGAGCTCCAGGAAACAAAAGGATTAACTCCATGTGTTTTTCTTACGATAATCAATGTATCATTGTCAGGATCAAATACAGGAAGATTGATTGATGTCCCTGATCTATCCCATACGTAATCTGAAGCTGTGGAAGACAGGGTAATTGTCTTGGCAGTATCATCTATAGTATACATAGAACTACCAGAAGAAGAATCATTAGGTAATGACCACACTTCCCATTGTTCTGCTCCCGTAATCTTTGTTCCTCCGAGACCGTCAGGCGTGGAGGCGGCTTCGAATGTTGATGTTGGGGTATGCTGTCGTAAGATTACTAATTGGTCTTGGTCGCTCACTGAATTATTCAGGGTTAGACTACTATATGAATAAGTAAACTGACCAGTATTGCCAGTGTACTTTACGAATGAGCCATACTCATCGTTAGTATTAATGTTTGCCACGCTTTGTCTCCTTAGTCTAAGACTGAACTATAGGTTGGTTTGAAGAATCCCCTTAACTCTATGTTTGTTATATTACATGGAGTAGGAAAATCACTCTTGATAAAAATTTGAATCTCGGAAGCATATCCGTAGACTTTACTGGTAAACTCTCCGTGTTCTTCGTAGAGTTTGAAGTTTGATAAGGTAGTATTGAAACTATCTATTTGATTTACATTGAAGATACTAGAGAATGCTGAGCGTTCTCTTCTGTTTACATCTATGGTGTAGTTACCTGTGTTAAAATGACGTGTTGATAATGTTCTTAGGTTCAATACTCCGTTGACGACATTGTTTTCTTTGTCTCGATAGAAAAGAGGGGAAAGCTCTACATTCATCTCAAACATTCTACCGAAATATATTTTATTACCCACAGTACTATAGTTACCTGATATGGTAATATCTGTTGTCTCTGCAACTGGATCGTCCGTTACAGATACTACTGCCTGTCTGGTGTATTCTTCTTCGCCCCACCCTACTTGGAAGATTACTTCATCAATAAGAGGATCTAGGTAAGGTACTGTATATGTCGTAGAATCAGAGACACTTGAGTAACTTGCATTACTCTCAGAGAGTGTTAATAGGTATTTGTGATCTATTCTAGGTATATCATATTCCTCATCAGACATTGATGTCTTCTCTAGATATAAATAAGAGGTCCCAGCACTATCTTGTTGGGAGGTAATAGTATACAGATCATCATCAAAGAATGTTAATCCTAAAACTTCTGCAGTATCCTTTAGTATCCACCTAGAGAATGAGTTTTGTATAACACGATCTCCTGAGAATCTATTAGTATAGAAATACATCTTACTTTTATCATCGTTGTCTACAAAGATAATAGTATCTCGAGACGCTGCTACACCAACGGCAGCATAATCACTTGGTATATAATTAGGACAATGTGAGCTAACCTCTACTGCGGTATTAAGATTAGATGCCTCGGATGAAAAGTATAGATACATTCTATTGGGTGAGAAGAAGTATATCTGAGATCCCATAAGTACTGGATCAACCATCGGTGATGTACTATAGAATGCCGTAGGTGCTAACTCAGCTGTGAACGGTGTGATCTGGTTCTCAGATCCCAAGAGCTCAAACTGAGTATCACTATCGGTGTTAATGAAGAGATAATCCGAGAATGGTATCATCGAATTAATTCTTGAGTATTTGTTTGATGAGGCTTGAAGATCTAGAGGATCGCCTGATGTAATATTCGCTGGATCATTAAGCCATAGATTATCAAAGTCTCCAATTCTAGAGGAGAATAATGTATCTGCCGCACTTAAGAATAATCTACCTCTATAAAAAGCCATTGAGTTAATCTCAATATGTCGTAGGGTTCCGTCTCTATTTGTAAATACAGAGGGTCCTGGATTGGAGTCAATGCTTCCCGTTGTTCTTGTATCCCAAGAGACAGGCTCGAGTTTAAAGGAATCTGTATCAACTAAGGATAATAACACGGGCATTCTGTTTATATCTAAGTAGCTATGTTTGTCAGGAGTCCTAACACGTTGGGTATAAGGTCGTCCTTTTCCTCCATCTTCTGGAGTCTTAGAAATAATTCTATAATATCCCGGCAGTGTAGATAGGTATGTACCACTAACGAAGTAAACTTTACCACGTCCCCCTGAATCTCCAGTGTCTGGATAAAGAGCTGCTAATACAGCCTCTGTTCTATCGCCTGTTCCTGTTCGAGAAGCACCATTATTTGCTGTCATGTCTGTAGATAGTGGAGGAAACTTAATTTCACTAAAGTCAGATAACGCTTGTCCTAGGTCTAGATTCTCTACGTCGGGGTATACCCAGTCTTCTACTAATAGTAACTGTGCATCCCTCTGTTCGTCCCATTCAGTAGTAGCTGTAACAGGATTGTCTGCTCCACCTGTACCAGTGATGTCTTGGTTTGCTTCATAGATCTTACGATCACTACCGCCTGAACCATACACTACAAGATCACCAGCTAAGTAATCTTCGTATGTATTCCATTCTGTGGCTTTTGCTTGTGGGTCTTGAGTAGCTGATGTATAGTATCCAATAGGTTTTCCCTTACTGTCTACTGTAGTACTAGTAGAGCCGTCATAATTATAAAGATAATTCTGAGGATTCAAGAGTCTTACTGTAGCTCCTCCGCTTCCTATGGTTACTAACTCGTTTAACTGATAATCATTTCCTGCATTTATAATATCTAAGATACCATCTACAACACCAGCTGATTGAGAGACTTTGCAGATTAATCCAGACCCATTATCACTAGTTGTAGTGTATTCTGTAGTAGAATCATATCCTGTACCGCCCTCAATTATATCATATTCCCAAGTACCTATAGTACCTGAGCTTCTAAACGCAGGACCACTATCGGTTGAACTAAATCCTGCTTTGACGTTTCGGTTCAAAAGAAGTACATCTTGTCCAACTGAGATACCCTTTAAAGATTGTCTAGCATTTGTGGTAGAGCCTACTGGTCTGTATGTTAGATAACTCCTCAGAGCTGAAGATATAATACCATTATCAGGTGAGATATCTTTCCACCCACTAGCCAGAACCCTAAAGATCCATAGTAATCTATCAGAACTATTCTCAGCATTAAAATCTACAATAATAAGATACCTAGATTCTTCTGAAAGATCAAACCAAAAGAACCATAAGTCTTTACCTAAGATATCTGTAATACCTAGATCAACTCTTGTCCCATCTATCTCGGATATAATCTGAGACCCTGCTCGTTTGGATATAGATCTCTCTAAAGTAACGAAAGCGTTATCAATGTTCTCGGCTTCTGATGGTAGTCTCTTACTGGGGGCTTGTCTGCCCACACCACTAGAGAGAGTATTAATTGGTAATCTAATTTGTGAGTTCTTCTTTGATTTAGCCATATTAACCCCTAAAATTCCAGAATCTAAATCTGGAGGGATCGTTAGAAGTCATTCTATCTCTGTTAATTAAACTATTATTCAAGATATTTCTTCTACGGTGTCGAATATCCGATGCCCTTCCCTTAGCCATACTACGCATCTCTTTCTGTGCTAGGTATTGGTCAGCCTCTCCGTCACCTTGGGTAATCATTTGATACCAGCGTGTAGCCGAGGATATAATCCCCTGTTGTATTGCCGTATCCATATCTTCCCACCTGATTCTTTGCACTATCTCTATAGTATACTCAGTACCTGCATCCCAGTATTCTGTTTGTTCTGTAACATTATAAAGGTAGCCATTAGGTTCTCCTCGTATGCCTGTTTCTATAACATAGCCGTCATAACCATCTGCACTGTTATCACTTACATGATGGCTTAGTAAATCTACTGATAAACAATCAGATGGTAAGACTATTCTTAAATTAGTATCTGGTTTAAGTTTCTTAATATACTTATTACCAGCAATGCCTCGCATTTGGAATTCGTTAGTTACTTTCTTGAGCATGAACTCAGCAACTTCCGTGTCGATACCAGAGGATTCCTCTAAGTCAGAGACTAGTGATTCACCTGCTGCTAATAGCATTTCATTGACGGCATCTAATCTTGTGATATAGCCCATGATATCCTCCTGTTAAATAAAAGACCAATCCCCCCGAAGGGGGACCAGCCCGAAGTACGTATAACTAAAGTTGTTATCCGTTATTTGCACCATATTCAGTAGCGTAATTGCTACCGAGATCGGTCGCTAATGCAGCACGAGTAGTAGTACTAGCGTCACTTGTGATGACAGCGCAACATTCAGGACGTAGAACGCCTGTGCCACCCATCATACTAGCAACTGTAAACACAGTATTTCTACGTATGTCATCCACTGTATCAACCTTAAGACCTTGTAGTCTTAGGGAAGCTACACAACCTGTTTGCCAGATCAAAGCTTTAACACCAGCTGTTGAGAAGTCTAGGTTATATCGTGCTTCACCGAGCGTAGGAGCATCGGTTGAAGGGATATGATTAGACTTAATAATCTTACAGCCCATGTATTCAAGTGAGTCTTGAAGAGCACCAAGTGGATTACTCCACGGAGCACCTAGACCACCAGCTTGTGCAACACCACCAAACATTGGTTGAGCATTGTAAACATTACTGATATCTGCAGCTCTTGCTACACCAAGTGAACGAATGTCCATGAACGCTTGTGGCGTTACAGCACAATATACACCACCCACAGGGATGTTGTTTTCTTGGAGGTGAACACAGAAGTCTTCAATAGCTTGAAGTACCTTAAGAGCAGCTTCAATACGCTTTGAAGAGGATGCAGTTGAAAGCCCGAGATTTGCGAAGTCTGCATCTGAGTACAACGCATTGTCAAGACTCATGTCTGGACGTGGATCGTCGTCACTTGATGCGTTAGCATCGTCTCGTTGAGATTCAGCACCAGCACGTACTAGGTAAGCAGCAATTTGCTTATCCCGTGTATTCGCTAGAACCAAACCAGCTTGACGAGCGAGTTCTGCACGGTATTCCCATTGGGTTACCATGAGGTCTACGTTGTCAAGTTCAAAGTGAGCCGCCATTGGACGCTTATCCAATGTTACTTGGAATGTAGTAGCTGTTGAGTTTGTTCCACCCATTAGCTCTTCACCTGCATCCCATGCAGCTTCGAGATCTACTGTTCCTGTGATTGGAAATTCCATTGATCGACCACTAGGGATCGTCTTTGAGTTTACCAAACCTTCGAACATATTATATTCATCATAAGCATGAATTACTTCACCAGACCAAACTGGTAGCCACAGCTTACCTGGAGGGTTTGCCCCCGAAGTTGCTGCAGTTGTTGAGGATCTATACCCCATGTCAGTATTACCGAGATCAGACATAATACTAAACTCCTTATATAAAGGTTAAAATATAGGACTATTACTAACACATATAGATTATTCCCTGCAGCGAGAGTCTAACTTGTGGTGGTCATAGAATTTATAAGTCATCCATTGCCCTTAGGGGGATTTACTTAAGGTATCTATTCCCGATGTATACCTGATCGTCCAATTATTCAGGTAATGTATTCCAATTTGTACGCATCATGCGTTGTTCTACAGCCTCCCTAAACTTAGGTTCTACCTTAAATCTAGGGTTGTTCCTATCTTGTAAGAACTCACGTCTTGTAGTATAGGTGGTGTAGGTTTGTTTAGTAGCCGTTTGGTTTACTCTATTTTGAGTAGCCTCGGGCTCATTATTGATAGGTTTAGATTGTGCATCAGCATCATACTTGGACGCTAGTCCTCTGAGGGTAATGTCCCTCATGTTTGGAGTAGCCATCCCAGCATTGATACTGTATTGCACATCTTCAGATAAATTCTCAGATGCCCATTGTAACATAGACTGTAGTCGTTCCATTCCACCGACGACACTCCCTGCCTGAGCATATGATTCTCTCATCTTTGCTTTCTGTCCCGTAAGAAAATCATCAATCATAGGACCATTAAGACCTGTACGATTCGTAATATCTTGTCGAGTTTCCTCAGATAGCGTACCTGTGGCAGCCACCTCATAGGACCAATTATCCCAGTTACTTTGGTCTACACCTAGGATATTCTCTGAAGCCTCTGAGAGCTCCTCTACGGGTTCCTCTGTTTTAGGAGGGATCCGTAGCTCCCCTTCAGCTAAAGGTTCTGAGACAGCCTCTACGGGCTTCTCTGGCTCTGTAGCATTTGGGTTTATCGGACCTGTATCTGAGTATTGTTTCTTTAGTTCAGCAATCTCTTGCTGACCTTGAGTATAATTCTTCTGTGCTTCCTTGAGGGAATCAAACCATGAACCTGCGTCTGCAAAGTTCTCTGGTATAGTTTTTCCACCTTCTTGCACATAAGTTTCAAAAGCAGCACGTTCCCTAGCAGCGTTTACTTCATCTGCACTTGCTGTAATAGATTGTTCCGTATCACGGACTGTATCCATGATCTCATTAGGAGTCTCCTGTTGGTATTCGAATACCTCAGGTGATTGTTCCTGTGGAGTCTGATTACTTTCTGTCATTTATTCTTTTCCTTTTCGATTGTCCTTAAGCGAGCCTCGTGGTCTTCCAACATATCGTGAAAGCTTTCGATAGCGTGTGTTAAGGCTCCTATTTGTCGATTCATTTGCCATAGCATGCCGACTACGCCAGCTCCTATGATAATTTCTAATATAGGGATAGCCCCTGTCATATTTATCATTTGCTTTCCCTTTCGGAGTATTATTTATTCCACGGAAACATTTTTCGTACCCATCCCCATAGCGGTGCGCCTACAAAGGCTCCTGCAATAAAGATCAATACACTATAAAACACTGTACCTAGAAAACTATCCATATGTTTTCTCCTTCTTAAGTTTTAACATTTCTCGCACGTTACTGTATCCCCATGCGATACTAATAGCACCCGTAGCTCCTATGATTGGTAGGAAAATCCATGATGCATATATACTGATGACATAATTTAAAATAATTAGAGCGATTCCTCCAATTATAGGTCGCCAGCCCATTGTCCCCCTTGAAATTGTAAGTAAAACGATACCAGATAACAAACAGAATCCTCCTATTCCACTAAGGATAGTTAGATTCTCTAGTGCTGCTACTTTTTCTATGTTAGTTACTCCCCCAAAATCATCTATAAACCCTCGTTCTTGGTTAACAGGAGGAAACATTCCTTTAAACATCGAGCATCCTGATAGTAACAATATACTACAGAGTAACAGGAAGCGTCTCATCATTTCCCCTTCGGAGTTGAGCCAGTTTTTTTAGCTTTTTTAGCTGCTCTGGCAGCAGTCCTACCCTTGACTCTAGAAGCACTGGGGGTGCTACCTTTCTTTTTCTTTTTCTTTGGCATAGTTGCCTCCTTCTTAAATTAAAGTTGTTCTTGGTGGCGCATTTTTATATGTATGTCCACTCTCTAAAACCTTTGCTAAATTATATTTCCACGCTAAATATCCTGTAAGTTTCTCTACAAGATCATCATCAACAGTGGTTGTCTCTGATAACTCATCATTAACCATAATAATTTCATATACAGTACCCTTATACTCCTGGTTGTTGAGCATCATATCTGCTAACCATGGTTTGGAATTATGATCTAAATCTGCAGTATCTGCAGAAAGTGCTTCTGTTTGATTCCCATTAGTATATACAAAAGCTTTACCATCCTTTCGCCCACATACGATAACTTGTTCACCAAGAACAGCTCCATCTATTAATGTGTAGTCAGTACCATTCATAGTAAAGATGACATCCTCATTTGTACTTGAGTAATCTACCTTAAGAGCAAACTCACCAGCATTCTTTTTAGCTACTATAGGAGCAGCAGCAGCCATAGTATTACTAGGGGAGATAACCACAGCTATAATAAAATCTGATGTATCAACCTGCCAATCCCCATTAGCATTTCCCCGCATAAATTCCGTTGTACCATTGAATACCAAACCCTCATGATTTCTAAGATCAGTATTACGTTCCAATAACGGCATCTTGGATATTGTGAGTTGCTCAAAAGCCACATCACCATTTACTCTATTGGTCATCTCAATACATCTTGTAGGGTTATCTGTTTCAGGTTTAAAATACTCTGGACATGCCCATGTTTCTAAGTTAGCTGAGATAGAATCAGGTGTCCAAATAGGACCTAGTTTATGGTTCCATTCATGGTCCCATATTTCTGGTATTCTATAACCTCTATTACTAAGCATCTCATTTCTAACAGATATAATATAATCAAGATTTCCTCTTCCGATTATTTCTGTTTGGTTTAATTTTAATATACAATTATCAGAAACAACGTCGTTCTTGGCACCAAGGATATCTAATGAAAGAAGAGTATCTCCATCTTCTTTCATTACGTACCTCCCATCATTTGTTGTACTTGTTGGGACATCTCTGGATTGGCATCAATAATCTCTTGAATACCTTCACCACCCGTAGCTTCCATATCCTGAGCAGCAGCTTGTCCCATAGCATTAGTAACCATCTGTCCCATACCCTGTTTCATCTGTCCTTGAGTAGCTATCTGTTGTTGAGCTTCTGCAAGTTCCATCTGTTGTTGTTTAGCTTCTTCTTCGGATTTAACCCAGTTATTGGCATCGAATCCTACCGAAGTAACTAAAGCACGAGCGTATGATTCCCATTTGAATAACGCAAGAGCAGGTTCAGGAAGATTCCTTACCATCTCTCCCATCTGCATTAGTTTTTGTAAGTCAGAATCTCTACTTAGAGCCTGTAGTCCTGTGACTATCTCTACACTAAGGATACCATCAGAAGCAAACTGTTCCTCTAATCTAGGATCTATCTCACCATTTTGTAACATAAGAAAAGTAACTCTATTAACTACAGGTTCCATAAGATCTCTAGATATAGCAGAGAATGCTCCACCAAGTACCGTCTCTAGTTCTGAGCCAATCATACGTACCGCTGTAGCAGTCACACGATCTCCACTAGGTATAGCGGATCCTGTTAATAGAAAAGCATTACCTATCTCTCGTCTCATAGTTTCAACACCTGACTGTGTAGCTTGAATCTGAGGTGACATAGTTCCGGAAGGACTCAATGTAAATATATCTTGTTCTCTAGCTGAGACAAACTCACCGTTCTCTGCACCCGCAATATCATCTAGTTCTGTAATACCTGCGGGGTCTACTCCAATCCAGAAGGCGGAGGCTGCTGCCACCCCTTCGGTAAGAGCTTCTGTAAAGGACTCTAAGGTTTGTATATCACCTATGATATCCTCACAATGTGATCGACCATAGTTCTCACCTGTAATGGAAGCCCAACGTAAAGGAATAAACGGAGATACTTCATACTCTCCTTCATTTTTAAGATTTCCTTCGCCATCCTCAGCTACCAATGCCCATGTATCATCTTCGTTACGTGTAACTCTAATGTACTGAACCTCGTATCCCTTGCGGCTGTCGGCTGTATAGTTGTATTGTCCAGATGTAAAGATATCTTCCTCGTTGTCGTCTGAGATAAACTCAAGGTAGATGATCTCTTGAACTTCTCCCTCGACATTTCTCCTGACAACGTATTGATCTAATCGAATGACTCTAAAGTTTAAAGAATCTTCTACGATTACTAGAGCGTCTCCTACTACAATCAAGTGCTGTAGTGTAGTATAGATAGTTTCTCTTAAGTTTCTACTCGATAGTTTATTATGTACTTGATATGAAAGAGATTCCAAGAAGTTCCAGATCTCTTGATTAGGTTCCATTCCTGATTGTAGTTCGAACCTAAAGAATGGTGTATCATTTAAAGGTAGCATAGCCGATAGAATCCTACTAGCCATATTGGTTACACCTCTAGCTGGTACCGAGCTGTAAGGCTGAGATAGTTGTACCTCTTCGTTCCATCCCTCTGGTGGAAGTAGCGAAGGTATCGTAAGTGATGAACACTTCCTTGCTCTCTCTAGCTTCATTAGACGTTGTTCATTTAAGAACTTCCATCGTTCAGCGTTTGTTTCCTTAGACATGGTATATTCTCCTTAGGCGGGTGGTTCTTCCTCTGAGTCATCGTCTTCATAGTCATCCTCGTCTCCATAGAGACCATAGAATCCATAGACTAATTGATCTTCTTCGGGTACATCTTCTACAACAACTTCCTCAGCTTCTAATTGAGCCTGACGTTCGGCTTCAGCTAGTGCTGCTTCCCTTTCACCCTCTACTCTTTCCATTCTCTGGCGTTCCGCCTTCTCATCCTGTATTCGTTGCTCTTCTTGGGCTCGTACTTCATCTTGGCGTTGTTGATACATCTCTTCCTGAGCTGCTCTTTGTTCTCCCATCAGGGTAGCTAATACCTGAGCTTGTTCAGCCGCTGAGGGTAACTTAGGCATACTAATGCTTGGTGATTTCATAGCTTACTCCTTACTTGGGGCGTACCGAACTTGTTTTCGGAGCCTTTCTTTTAAATTTTGGCGAGGATTTCTTACTTCTCTTAGAACCGTAGAACTTGGGGGCTTTGAATTCTCTTGATGTCGCTGTATCTCCTACTGCTGCCGCTTCTTTAGAGGATCCAATAGCTCTACCTTGGATACCAAACAATGTCTTAGCAAAATTTCTCT
>Ga0098047_10001211_pt1 | contig 10626 bp, 12 predicted proteins | sample 12_taG_FD_92585 | JGI IMG/M metagenome (GOLD analysis project Ga0098047, IMG submission 92585) | Marine viral communities from the Subarctic Pacific Ocean - 12_ETSP_OMZ_AT15267 metaG | ecosystem: Environmental > Aquatic > Marine > Oceanic | place: Subarctic Pacific Ocean | collected 2015-01-16 | reverse complement strand
CAGGATCACAGGTTGCCCAACAGGTATCCCAAGCGGATCTGATGGCGGCTCAAGCTGAAGAGGCACAGGCTCAAGTGCCACTGCCTGAAGAGGAGGCTGCTCTTATCTAATGGGTAAGTTTGTCTCAACGGCACAGGCGCAGGATAAGAACAGCTTCTCGGAGATGTTCAAGAATATGCCATACAATCCTAGGCCTGGAGAGACGCCGATGGGTGGATCTCGAAATATGCCATATCATTCGGACAGCGACACATCAGTGATGACGCCGATGTTTGATTCTGAAGGCGGCGGCTATGATTATGACTCCGCAAAGAAGGCTGGCATGAGCAGAGACAGCACCGGCCACTATGGGTCAGTGATTGAAACAACAAAAGAGCAGCGGCAGAAATATGATCTGCCTGAAGAGAGCTACATGATCCTCAAGGGTAAGAAGCACAAGACCTTTCATAAGACTGTTGCCGGTGAGGAGAAGCGTGGATTTGAAGTCAAGAAACTTGGAGACAGATATTATTCTGTTCCGAGGAGGAGGCGATAGTTAGATGACACAAAAGCTGGTTTTGCTGCCGGCTGATATACAGGACGCATATGCGATCCAGGCGGTAGCACGAGGCGAGGGAGGCCCACATGAACAAGAGCGCGCAATCAAGTGCATTATTGAGGAACTCGCCGGCACATACAATATGACCTTCGACCCCAACAGTGAGCGATCAACATCGTTCAACGAAGGCTCCCGCAAAGTAGGACGGACAATAGTTGGGATAATCAACTGTAACTTAGAGAATGTTACAAAAGCAGAGAAGCGTATCTTAAAACGGAAAGGAAAGACCGATGGCTGAAGTAGCCTTAGATGTAACACCAGAACCAACCCCGGAACCCACACCAGAGCCAGCACCAGAACCTACCCCGGAAACCACACCGGAGCCAACACCTGAACCCGCACCGGCAGAGAATGTCTGGCGGGACGATTGGCGCACGGCAGTGGCTGACGGCGATGATCAGTTCGAGAAGCGGCTCGAGCGGTTTGCCTCACCAAAAGACATGGCAAACTGGACAAAGAATGCTGAGAGGCTATTCAAACAAGGCGGCGATCCAAACCCGTTCCCAACTAAAGGGACCGAGGAAGAGCAAGCAGCCTGGAGAACCAATCACGATCTGCCGGCCGAGGCCGCTGGGTATCGTGAGGCATTGCCTGAAGACATCCAGATCCCAGACGGTGACATGGGGTATGTCGATGCATTCTCTGAAATAGCTCACAAGCACAACCTCTCGCCGGCAGTGGCCAATGAGATGGTTGCAGCTATCTACAATCATCAGTCTGCTGACCTTCAATCCCAGCAGTCACTGGATGAATCCGAAAGCCGTGATACCATGTCTGCGCTGCGAGAGGATTACGGCGCCGATACCAATAAGAATATGGTGGCACTCAAGGGTTGGCTGACAGGATCGGGCTCACCTGAGTTCGTTGAGAACCTGATGGCTGCTCGGATGGGTGACGGCAGGGCATTGTTCAATGATCCCGAGGCAGTCAGGTGGTTTGTCGATAAGATGTACCAGATTGATCCCGCGGCCACGACAGTTCCAGGCGAAGGGTCTGATCAAGCCAAGGGCATCGAGGGTGAGATGGCAGATCTCGAGAAGCTGATGCAAGACACCAAGGGTGAATACTACGTTGGTGCTAAAGCTGAGACGCATCAGGCTCGATATGCTGAACTGCTGCAAGTCAAGCAGCGGATGGATGAAAGAGCGGCGAGATGAGGGCGATCCATGAAAACACGGTTATCCAAATCGACATCACCAACGCTTGTCACCTCAACTGTGCAAACTGTACGAGGTTCGTTGGTAACCACCGTCAGCCATACTTTATGTCGCTCGGAGATTTTAAGCGCGCCGTTGAATCATTGGAAGGATTCCCAGGTCGGATCGGTATCATGGGTGGAGAACCAACACTCCACCCACAGTTCCGAGAAATCCTGACCTTAATGAGGGATATGGTTCCCAAAGAGAAGCGGGAGTTCTGGACGGCTGGGTTTAAGTGGGGAGAGTATAAAGCTGACATCCATAAAACCTTCAACCGGGAGCGTGTGGCGTTTAATGACCACTCCCAAGCGAGTGGCCGGCACCAACCGCTACTCGTCGCAATCAGTGAGGTGGTTGACGATCACGAATTACGAGAGTTGCTCATCGAGAACTGCCCTTTCCAATCAAGCTGGTCAGCAGCCATCACACCTAAAGGCGCCTTCTTCTGCGAAATAGCCGCGGCCCAGGACTATTTGTTTGATGATCCCGGCGGCTACGAGGTTAAGCCAGGATGGTGGAGGCGTGAGCCCGAGGATTTCCAAGATCAGGTGATGGAATATTGCGGATCCTGTTCTGGCGCGCTGCCGATGGAAACACTCAGCGATGGCAGGGGAGGTCGTGACGGCCACGCTCCTGACATGATGACCCGTGGCAACTATGAAAAGCTATTAGCCATGGGATCACCCAAAGCGGCGAGAGGTGTAGAGATCTGGACCCGCAAGATGACTAAAGACGATCTCCCTGAAGATTGGAACCCGAGATCGTTCCGAGACTTTGAAGCCCACAACCCGGAGGACTATGATGGTAGACAGAGACCTGTTGACTTAGACACCACATCTTGTGTATAAGCGGAAGGACGGACAACCCACCCATATAGATAGACTGTGGCCCCGAGGCATTAACTTTCTAGACGCGGCACCTGACACGACCGCCGAGGCCCGGATTTCCGACAACCCTCATTAATCGTTGAAGGCCAACCCTGCTGACGGAATCAACCCTGTTAGAGAAGGATATTGGCTATGCCTCAAATAGCATATCAAACCCAATACCGGCAGGAATTCATCCATGGGTTCGAGGACAGACAATCCCGTCTGCGCTCGACCACTGTGCAAGAGACCGTGATCAAGGGCAACAAGGCAACCTTCTTGGTAGCTGATAGTGGCTCCGCGGCAGCTAGCACTCGTGGCGTGAATGGCCTCATCCAGGCCCGTGCAGATAACTTGACGCAGAATACTGCAACCCTCAAGGAATGGCACGACCTCGTCCGTAAAACCGGCTTCAACGTCTTTGCATCACAAAGCGATCAGAAGCGGATCATGCAAGAAACCTCAATGGCTGTTATCAATCGCAAGATCGATGACGATATCATTACGGTTCTTGACACTGCCACCAACGACACCGGCACCAGCGCGATTGCTACCCTCGATATGGTAGCTAAATCAAAAACCATCTTGGGCGATAATTTCGTACCATGTGAAGAGGAAGATAATATGTTCGGCCTCATCACACCGGCTTTTGATGCGTATCTGATGCAAGTGTCTGAATATGCTTCGGCTGATTATGTGAGCGTTCAACCGTTCACCGGACCAGCCCGTATGTTCAAGCGTTGGTATGGCATTAACTGGATCGTTCATCCTCGCCTCACTGGTTCTGTTGGAGCCGGCGGTGCAGGAACGACTGAGCAGTGTTATCTCTATCATCGCAATGCCATTGGCCATGCGGTTGATAAAGAGACCATGCAGTCTCCGGTTGGCTACGACGAAGAACAGGATTATTCCTGGGCTCGTTGCACAGTCTTCATGGGTTCGGTCTTACTTCAAAACAGTGGCGTAGTTCAGATGAAGCACGATGCATCTGCCTACGGCGCATCATAGGAGGATTAAGACATGGCTTATGCAACTTATGACTCCACCAGCCCTAACCCGATTGCTCTCGCATATCAGCCGATTGCTCAAGGTTCTACGGGTGCCAAAGCATGGACATATGTCTCGACGCACTTGAAGACAGACATTGGTGCTTCCGACTTCATCTCTGACGGTAATGATTTGGGTGTTAATGTTAACGACACCCTCCTCGCCATCTCTGAGAGTTCGGGCGTATCGTTCCATCGCTGCACGGCGGTCGGATCAACCTCGACAACTTGGTCTGCTGGTCTCGTGATCAGTTCGGCATCGTAGTTGGTAGGAGGAACGAATGGCTTATGAAACAGGCAACCCGCCACATCTAGCTGGCGATCAGCCCGTTGCGGCACCCCGGACTTGGAAATACAAGTCCACTCACCTACAGGCTGTAGTCGGCGCGTCCGACCACATCTCAAACGGTGAAGACATCGGCATGGTGGTTGGTGATACGGTATTTCATATCGGTTCAACAACCTATGTGCTGACATCTCACTCGGTGACAGCGGTGGCGTCAACATACGCAAGCTTGACATCTGGACTTGTGATTAGTTCAGCCTCCTAGACGACAACGTCATCAACCGTGGGGGGCGTCCATCATGGCGGTGGGCGCCCCTTGCTTTAACAGAAGGAGTATTCCCAATGGCGAAAGCCAAAACCAAAGCCAAAGAAGAAGTAAAACCCCGCGAGCCTCGTAAGCTGGCGGCGATTGACTTTCAGTTGAAAGAAACCGTACAGGCCCAATACACGGCCCTCGTGCCAACCGACACAATCTTTGAAGACTGCATGGAACCAATGTTCTGGACCCATGTTGCTGCTCAGATGCCAACGATGTCGGAGGTGACCTTGATCCCCAAGGATGGATCTTGGTATGGCCGAGTGTTCGTCCGCTATTCTGATCGAACATCTGCGAAGGTGGCTCCGCTGGAATATCACGACCTCAATACAATGGTCTATGAAGACACCGACGATTCGGATTTCGGGATTGATTTCACAACGGCTGAAGGCTTCCGGGTTATAAGGAAGGCAGATAGCACAGTGCTATCCAAAGGTCATAACACCCGCGAAGACGCAGCGGAGTGGATGGTCGAACACAATAAAGCGATGGCTGCATGACCACGCAGCTAACACTCTATAACGGTGCGCTCCGCTTGTTAGGTCAAGCGGAGTTAGCCGCCGTAGATGAGGACCGTGAACCGCGGCACGTTCTCGATGGCTGGTATGAAGACAAAGACGGCCGGCGCGCCTGTCTGGAACATGGTCTTTGGAACTTTGCCATGAGAGCGGTCAAGCTTGATTACAACTCAGCCATCGAGCCAGACTTTGGGCTGAGACGGGCATTCAACATTCCCAGTGATTATGTCCACCACCACGAGATTTCCTCGGATGAATACTTTTACTCACCTCTCACTGATGCTGAATTCAAGAAGGAGCAGGGATATTTCTTTGCCGACATCGATGAGATCTATGTGAGATACGTCTCAGATGATGCGTCCTACGGTAAGGACATGGCCCTCTGGCCTGAGAGCTTCATCGAGATGGTTGAATACTACCTCGCCATGAAATCCGCTCCCCGTGTCAATCCAGATAAGACTGAGGATATGACAGAGGGTTTCAAGGAACAGCGCACGATGGCGAGATCAAAGGATGCCCTGCAAGAGGGTGTTAAGTTCTATCCTGAGACAGGCTGGCAGAGATCTCGGAGAGGCCGCTTCGGTAGCCGTCGAGACATGGGTAGCCGAACCAACCTGACAGGTTAAGCATATGGGAGAGATGAATTCACCCATTGCCACTTTCAACCGCGGTGTCATCGATGACCGTGCGCTTGGACGTACCGACATCAAACGCATTGCGATGTCAGCTTCAACCCAGACCAACTGGATACCTCGCACCTTGGGGTCCATGACCATCCGTCCAGGCATGGAAAAGGTGGCCGAGAGTTATAATTCGAAAGTAGCAAAGCACGTTCCCTTTGTTTTCAATGCCGATGATATGGCGCTGATCGAGGTATCCGCTGAGACCATGCGGGTGATCCTGATTGAAGACGATGAGGAGACGCTGATCGAGCGGCCACTGAACAACACATCAATCGCCAACGGCACCTTTGAGACTGATCTGACATCGTGGACGGATTCGGATGAAGGCGGAGCCACCTCGGCGCAGAAGACGGTCAACTCAAAAGGCTATATGTCCCTGATCGGCACGAGGTTCAACGCAGCCATCAGAGATCAGGAGGTCTTTGTCTATGACGCCAACACCTCGCCGGGGATGGTGAGGGCAGAGGTGAAGGTCTACGGCCGGCAGTCCCGCATCATTGACAACAAGCACAGGTCTCACGTTACGCAGGGTCCAATATCAGGCATTCACCAACACGCCATCAGAATAGTGGTTGAGCGAGGTCCGGTGACGCTGACCATAGGATCCTCCCAAGGTGGTACGGATTACATTACTGATTCCACACTGGATGAGGGAACGCATTCAATCGCCTTCACACCGAAAGGTAATTTCTGGGTCAGGCTACTCAATCGAGATGAGATCGACGTTCTGGTTGATGAAGTGTCAATCGAGGGCGCCGGTCCCATGACGATGCCGCTGCCGTATAATCAGGATGACCTGACGCTGATCCGCTGGGATCAATCAGGCAACGTGATTTATCTGGCCTGTGACGGCTACCAGCAATACAGGATCCAACGCCGGGGAAAGCGGTCTTGGTCGGCAACCAAATACCTGACTGAAGACGGACCCTTCAGGGTGATTAATACGTCATCGACTACCATCACCTCGGATGCGCTGTCAGGTGAGTGTACGCTGACGGCCTCTAACAATGTTTTTTCGGCCAATCAGATCGGTGTGCTGTTCCGCATGAGATCTGTGGGTCAGGATGTCTCGGCTGCGATCTCCGCTGCCGGCAACTGGTCGGACAGTATCCGGGTGGTTGGTGTAGATAATTCACGTATCTTTACGATAACCATCACCGGCTCGTGGACGGCAACGGTCACACTCCAGAGATCCATCGATGATGAGGGCTCGTGGACGGAAGTCACCACCTATGCGACAAATCAAGCAGCGGTTTCATTCGATGACAGCCTGGATAATACCATCGCCTTCTATCGGATTGGTGTGGATACGGGAGATTTTACATCAGGCACGGCGAATGTCTCAATGTCTTACCCCGGCGGCGGCATCACGGGTGTCGTGCGGATCCACACATATACGTCCAACACCTCGGTGGATGGCTCCATTGTGGTGCGTCTAGGATCAACGTCAGCGACCAACGAGTGGTATGAGGGTGTCTGGAGTGACAAGAGGGGCTGGTCTACCGCTGTAACGCTGTATGAGGGACGCCTGTGGTGGTTTGGTAGGGATTGGATCATCGGCTCGGTGACGGATAGCTTTCGTTCCTTCGATGATGAACTGAGCGGGGGCTCCGCTCCACTGGTCAGAACCTTGGGTAAGGGTCCGGTTGATGTGATCAACTGGGGCATGGGCCTCCAGAGATTGATGTTAGGAACGCAAACCAGTGAGGTTTCTGTCCGGGCATCTGCTTTTGACGAACCTCTGAGCGTTGAGGAGTTCAATCTGAAGGACGCATCGACGCAGGGCTCGGCGACAATCCGCTCAGTTAAGGTGGATAGTCGTGGATTATTTGTGGATAGATCTAAGTATAAGTTGTTTGAACTCGAATATTCATTCGACAGTAATGACTATAGCTCCTCAGATTTGACGAAACTGGCACCTGAGATAGGTTCTCCCGGTTTTGTCCACATGGATGTCCAGAGGCAACCTGATACGCGCCTCCATGCACTGAGGGCTGACGGCACGGTGGCGTGTCTGGTTTATGATCCATCCGAGCAAGTTCGGGCGTGGATCCCGATAGAGACCGGCGATGCAGACACCGTCAATGGCGTTATAACAGATGTGGTTGTACTCCCCCGAACTGAGGAGGATGCAGTCTATTACCAAGTCCTGAGAGTGGTCGATGGGCAGAAGCGACACTACCTCGAGAAGTGGGCCAAGGAATCCGAATGCATAGGTGGTGACATCAGCCGTCTCGCTGACAGCTATGTTGAATTCACCTACACCGTTCCGCGATCCGAGGTGGACAAGCTCGAGCATCTCGAAGGTCTCGAGGTGATCTGCTGGGCTGACGGCAAGTGCCTGGACGATGCCAGTGGAGATATTCAAACCTTCACGGTTTCCAATGGAGCTATCTCGGTGACTGACGGAGGCTCGACCACGACCGTAACTAATGGTGTGGTCGGCTTGCAATATATAGCGCAGTTCAAGTCGGCGAACCTACCCTACGGCGCCACCAAGGGAACCACCCTGACGATGCGTCAGCGGATCCAGACCATCGGGCTGCTGCTCAGTAACACACACCACAGAGGCCTCGAGTATGGCCGCGACTTCACAAATATGGATACCCTGCCACAGGTCATCGATGGATCGACAGTGGCAGATGACACCATACATTCATTCTTGTCAGAGCCCGAGGTAACCTTCCCCGGCGTGACTAACGCAAATAACAGATTGTATCTGAAGGCAACTGCACCGCGGCCGGCGACGATCATGGCGGCGGTTCTAGAACTCGATACTACGGAGACTTGATATGAGCAAATTTGCAGGTGGATTAGACACGGGAACGGCCAAGGGGCTGTCAGGTGGCATGGGTCTCCTCAGTACCGTTCTGGATTTTATGGGGTCCAATCAACAGGCTGAAGGCTACCGGCAAGTCGGCATAGATAAGGCAGAATCCTACGAGGATCTCGCAGCCCAGTATGAAGACAGGTCAGGCTACCACATCCCCAGCGCACAGCGTAAGGCTGGTGAGATGCGGCGGGTTAGCGATATAGCAATGAGTGACGCCAAGGCCAGCTTCAAAGGCGGTGCCGGCGATCCGTCCTCGGTTAAGTGGTTGGCCAAAGCGCAAACCCAAGGTGCCTATGGTGCGGCATTGCAGATGTTTGCCGGCAAGCAACTTGAGAGAGACGATAAGATCCGGGCTCATTATTCACGGGCTGCTGGCGAGAGAGCCAGGATTGCCGGCGAGATGAAAGCCGGCGCAGCCAAAACCTCTGCCTTTGCCGGTCTGCTTAAAGGCATGGGCAAGGCTGTCACCTTGGCTGAGAAATACAACCCTGGACCTGCCTCTGCTTGGGGATCCTATGATGACCCGATGCTTAATGTTGAAAACAGTGGGTGGGGCTGATGGCTAGATTACCCAACTTACTCAGGAAAGGAGTATCAACGCCGAATGTCGTTGGTGCTGTTGTGCAGCCTCAAGAGGTGACGGCTATCGGTGAGGCACAGGTCTTTGCCGGCACTGAGAAGAAGAAGCAAGCTGCCATCATTCAACGCGAGGCTGATGTGTTGTCAAACAGAGTAGACAAGGCTGAGCTGGCCACTGCCCAATCCAAGATGTATGAGGAATCTATCCGCATATCATCTGAGGTGGAGGAAATCCAAGATTATAAGACTTGGCAGTCTGAATATAATAAGCGGATGAAGGAGTCTGCCAATCAGATAAGCAAGAATATATCCAGTAGTGATCAGAGGATGCAGTTCCAGGCATCTACGTCTGCCCATGCGGCCAGAAGTAGTGAGCTCGTGAGGCGCGCCGCCAAGATCAAGGGACATCAGGTTCGTGCCGGCACCCTCTTAGAAAATCTGGACCGCAACAGCAAGAGCATCCTCAAGCTGCCAGAAGATCAACACGGTGATATTATCAACTCATCCCACGGTGATATTGACAGCGCAGTCAGGCTGGGTGACATCACGGCTCGGGAAGCCCTCATTCTTAAAGAGAAGTTTGTTCAAGACTACTCAACCGGGATGCTGATGACGCGAACGACAGAACAAGCAATCAAAGACATCCTGGCGGCAAGGGTTGAAGACAAGGCCACCGGCAAGATTTCATACAAGGTCACCGAAACATATATTGATTTTATTCCAGATGATAAGAAGGAGACCCACCTCCGCACCTTCCAGCGCAGAATGCTGACGGCGCAAAATCAGGCGAGGACGGCGGCGCGTCAAAGTAAAGAAGAACGAGAGAAGAGACTTGAGGAGTTGAGTGACAAGTTGCAGATACTCTTCCTAAATCATTCAAACCCAAAACATCGCGAGCGTCTTCTCGATGCCATCAGCAAGATAGGAGCGGTTTCCCCAGAAAGATATCAGAGGTTGTTGGAATATCAGTCGAAGGCCGGCGATGGCTCTCTAAGAGATGATGAGCCTCTCATCAATGAGTTGAGGCGAGGCATCATGGGTGGCACTGACACGATGGAGGACGTAATCCGCAACTCACCTCATATGACTGAACCCACACAAAAAGAACTCCAATCCCTCGTCATGGTTACCAGAGATAAGAGGGCTACCAGAGCGGTGCAGATGATCAAGGCATCCTTCGGGATCTTGGAGGAGACGGTATTCAATGCTCGTGCGGCGGCGCCCATCAATCGGGCGGCCGGCGATGCCCTCGTTAAACTCTATCAACAGATGCTGTCAAACCCAGAAGCTGATCCATATAAGTTGGCGCAGGGTCTCATCAAGGGCGGCGAGAAGAAAATCAAGGAACTCCAGTTCGAAGCCATCAAGAATACGCTGGCGAGGATGGCGGCCACCCCCAAATATAACTGGCTTGACCCGGACGATCCCGAGGACAGTCTCAAGGCTGCAATCAAGAAAGGGCTGGTTGAAAAGGATGATCCCGCCGTACTCTCTGTGACGGCTATGATTAAAAAACTGAAGAGGCTCAGAAGTAATGGCTGACTTTAGCGTCTTAAATCAATACTATGAAGAGACGGTGATTGAGGATCCAATCATCAAAGCTGCGGCCGATGAATTGCGCGGTATTTTCCCAACGGTGACTAAAGCCCAGGACGATGACATCGGCTACCTCGAGGCAATCAGAAGGGTTGGTGAGACTGTG
>Ga0098047_10001209_pt1 | contig 10629 bp, 18 predicted proteins | sample 12_taG_FD_92585 | JGI IMG/M metagenome (GOLD analysis project Ga0098047, IMG submission 92585) | Marine viral communities from the Subarctic Pacific Ocean - 12_ETSP_OMZ_AT15267 metaG | ecosystem: Environmental > Aquatic > Marine > Oceanic | place: Subarctic Pacific Ocean | collected 2015-01-16 | reverse complement strand
TGTTCACTACTGTATTTCTTCAACCCATGTCTTATGCCATGTCTTACTATCCCCATGAAACCAATTAGGCTCGGATATACATTCGTGGACTTCAATTTCCTTACCACAAAGTTCTTCCATCTTTGGACTCCAATGGGCCAATCTAGTATCAACTGCGAAATTGATATCTCTAACATCTTTTACTCTTACTCTAACTTTAGTCATCATGTAATTTTTCCTTAACTATTAAAGGTAGTTGTATTTGACCACCAGTGAAATCATGCTTACTTATTGAAAGGCCGAACACATTAGCCCTTTCGTACATTATTCTTACGTGGTCTTTATAGGTAGCAGCGTACATACCTTGTATTCCACCTCCCAACCTTTCCACATCATAATCAAACTTGGCAGTAATCTTTTCTTTGTCTAATTGTTCAGACATTTGTTTGTACTTCAATGCCAGTAGTTTACTCTTAAAAGCAATCTCTGACATCTTGGTAATCTTTCTATCTAGAGAACTAGGTACTCGGTCTGTTCTTTGAAACCACATCATTAATCATCCAAGGTGGCATGAGGCTCTTGGTGATACTCAACATCACTCTCTTGTATCTCGAGAGTGTTGAATCCTTCTTCATTATTAAATTTGTTAACGGCATCTTCTTCGGAATTTGCCATTATCCTCACCTGTTTACTTACTAAATCTACCCACTCTACTATATAGACTTTCATTATAAATCTCCTAACTCTGGATCTTCTTCAAAATATTTTGAAAATTGAGCATATTCAGACGTATGCCTTTCGTCAACATGGACATACTCTGTTTGAATTTCTGTACCATCTTCTAGTGTTAGAACTCTCTCATCTTTATAGCCCCATACTTCAAAATCCATACGGATATTTGCAGCAGCTTCTTTAAGTTCTTCAGGCCAGTAGTGAAGGAAAGCATCTTTCATACACTTTTGAAATATTGGAAGTTCCGTGGCCCAATTCTCTATCAGGTATTTTATGTAAGCAGCATCGTGAAGTGGGTACATTACTTTTAGCCCTGCATCCTGACAAAGTTGAATGGCCTTACGAAGTATTGATGCCCCAAATCCTTGGATCGGGCAGTTCCCAACACTTCTCATATTGTCGTTATCCCCAAACATATACCAACCACATGGCAACTTGATCATTTTTTCTTTTTGATATCTACCTTCTGACTCAATCCATTGTCCTGCTTCATTATACCCACGCTCTCCGACCAACTCGATACACTTGGCGTGGAACACATGATAAACTTTGTTGAAGAGGTCGATGTATTCCTGAGCCTTTTGGTGAGAACACTTAAGCTCAATTGCAAGTCCATATTTTGTGAGTCCATAAGATATTCCGAGTACAATAGCTTTTGCAATTTGTCTTACCTTTACATGAGAATGTTTTGTAGCATCCTGTGGACACATCTCTGCTGATTTTGCGAATGATAAATAAACGTCACCAGATATGTATGCCTTAAGCATTTCCATATCCCCAGACCATAGAGCTGAAATTAAAAATTCTTCAGATCCATAATCAATAGCAGCGATTGCATACCCTTCTTCTGGTTGAATTAGTGACCTCATCCATGCAGCTTTAAGTGGGATAAATCCAGTAGCAGCAGGTTGAAATCTAGAACTCTGGGCACGATATGGATTAAGCCATGGTCTAACGATTAGATCAGGCCCCACACTATCCCAAAAAGTTGTCTTCTTGCCTTTTGTAGATTGGAAGCCATTCATGTGTTGTTTGGTATAATAATATCTATACATTTGGGATCCAAAACAATCGTCATGGAATACATGACCATCACCATATCTTTTTTCCCACTCTTCTCTTGCTAGAGAATACTCTTTTGTCTTCTTAGATACGGCCCAACCACCACCATACTCAGAATTAGCAATCCAATTCTTTACTACCTTAGTATCGACCTTGTATCTATTCTTTGTATAATCGTAAGTGAAAGGCTTGATGTCAGGAAATCTATCATTAACACCTTCAGCAATCTCCCCAAGAATATCATCAGAGGACATGGCAAAGTTCTTTACAGCTTTATAATTAATCGGATACCCAACTGTCTCCATCATGGCAGTTCTTACCATGTTCTCACCACGAAGAAGTTGCTCAGAGATGAACTCCTTAGCATTAAACTTATTCTTTAGAAGCCTTTTGTACTCAGCTATATGAGCTTTATGGATAGGTATGAGGTTATCAATGTCAGACTCGCCATACGCTAATATTCTATCCCTATTAGCTTCTACTTCATCATAATCAGCTCTAATAATAATCTCTCGAGTATCATCTTTGTTATCCAGATCAATGGACTTTCCAAGCATTTTGAAAGTAGTAGCTGCTAATGAGTGTTCTGGTTTAGAAGTTCTGATTGAAGGTTCTTCACCATACTCAGCACGATGGGTACGAACAATCTTGCCTTTGATAAGCTGATTCCCAAACATCATCTTATCATTATGATTGGTAATCATTCTGTGTTCAGCGAAGTTGCAGATCTTCTTCAACTTCAGAGGATTATACCCTAGAGAAATAAAAGCTCTACCTTCAGCTACCCAGTTGTGTGCAAAGAAAATACAACCTCTTTGTACAAGGAGATCTATATGTTCTAAGAACTTTCTAATATCCCCATCTCTAGTCTCTTTATTATTAAGCCAAACATTATTCTTGATACCATTCAAACTATAGGCAACAGAGACTACATTCATCTTTTCAGCTTTTGAATTATTGTACTCGAAGTCGATAGGGACTACTTTATCGTAAAAACTCATGCTTCACCTAGCCTTTTAATAGACATAAGGAACTCAGCATCGCATCTACCTTGAATATCATCCCATCTAACCCCACGAAGTTTCTCAAGTGCCCTATCTTCATTAAGTAGGACGTACTCCAGATTATTCTTTCTTGCTATATGGGATTGTGATATCTCAAACCCTTTGGTTTTTAAGTCTCGAAGTCTAAACTCCCCCTCATAACCATCGGACACTATTATTGCTATTCTTACTTTACTCATTTACCACCTCTATAAAAAAACCTCTGCATAAATGTAGGCTTTACCTCTTTAATAAGCTCAGGTAGCTCAGGCTCGTCATCGATCTCAGTCAGGTAGGCACTAGACCAGTGCCCTTCAGCTACTATGTCTATTCGTATTAAGGTGTTATTAATTTTGTAAACGACAGATCCCCCAGATTGGGATCCATAGGTCATTAATCTTGTCATCGTTTAGCCTCTTTGTTATGCGTTTATATGTTTAAGTAGATTGAAAATCCCTCTACCTGTTGTCTTAGTATCTCTACATATAAATTTACCAGTTGTAGGCCAGTAATCTACATGCCCATCAATTACTAAATGAATCCCACCATTTTTTACTTCAAAAGGTACAGATTTTTTCTTCAGTAGTTTAAAAGCATTCTCTTTATTATTGGCTTTCTTCTTAAAAGAATTAGCATTAATAAAGGGTCTGACATCTCGCCAGTGATCTCCCATGTCTCCCATTAGACAACCCACTCTGCTACTTTACTTCCCCATTTACTGACGATTGTCTTCTTCTCTTCTTCAGTAATTGTGTAAGAAAAATGTAGCTTAATCTTTGGTAGTTCACTCATCTTCTGTAAATTTATACAGGACTTTCCACCAGATCCTTTACCTTGATGGAAGTACTTGAAACAGAAATTACCTGAAGGTTGCATAACCTTACTCACTCGTACATTAGATATTTGCATTACAGATCTTCCTTGAAAGCTCTAATACTATCCACTATCACTTCTGCTTTTTTTAGGCAGGTACTAAAAGATCTGTCGGTATCCGCTAAACTAGTCCACTGTTCCATTGACTCATTAGCAATGAATATTTTTGTAGCCAATTCAGCAATTGCCATCTTCCTTGCTTGTTTTTTTAGTATACCTTCTCTTTCAAAATTAAATGCCATTATAGATCTCCTAAATCATAATCGTCTTCAAGCTGCTCTATCCTTTCAGCAGTGTTGACTTCATTATCATATTTAGGATCAACTTCCTTGAGTCCTAATCTTTCATTTTGTTTTGTATCTTCACTAATCCAATGAGGATTAACTTCAATCCACCACTCACGATTGCTAGTATCTGTAGAGAAAGTCATAGTCCCTAGTCTCTGGCTTTCATCAGTAAACTCTTTTAAGAAACTTTCTATCTTTACTTTATGAGTAGGGAATTTGGATCTATCACTGCTATCTTTTCTACTTTCGAACTCAGTTTTAAGTTCATCTCGGTATATTTTTACATTCTCGCCTGATCTACACATATCAATAATGGTTTTTTGCCACAAGGTTCTAGACTCATATAGGAACATTTTATAGGCATCGCCTTTCCATAGTGTGAAAGGATTACCTTTCTTCTCAGACGAGTAGTTAGCTGATAGCCATAACCAAAAGTCGTCAATCATACCATCTTCATTATTTGCAATGGCCTCACCAATCCTATTGGCCTCGTCATCACCATGAATGACACTCATTTTCTCAAGACCTACATCAATCACAGAAAATCTTCTATTATCTTCTTCAAGTCTGAAGTTCTTTGTACCTTGATTATTTGTAACGATGATCGATGTATGAACTCTGGTAGCTCCAGTTACATCCTGACCTTTCTTCTCGATTGCTTGGTGATCATTAGCAAGTCTCTTTAAATAATTCGTGTTGGCATTCTCACCATCAGGCATTACTTTCTCTTCATCAAACCAAACGATTTGTTTTGAGTCCATCCATGAATTAAACCCCGACTTATCCCATGATTTAGGAGCTGCTGTCCAATTATCACGACCTACTCCATACCTAAGTATAGATTCAACGAATAGACCCTTCCCTGTTCCTGTTAGAGTGTTCATAACGAGGATAATTGGAAGTCTTTTATCCACCATCATCATCATTCTTTCGAACACATACTCTCGACACGCTAGGTCAGGAATAAAATGATTGAAGAATAGTTCCATTGTTGGGTGTAAGGATCCAGTTTCTCCATTAACTCTACGAAGTTTCCAATCGGGAGCATAGTATCTATTAAAAATAGGAACACCTTGAAGAACCCTATCTTCTTCAGCTACTACTCTTCTGTAGGCCTTAAGATTTGTAGGATTGTATTCAATCTTGGCAGCTCTAGCATCACTGTCTACAGAATTACCAACAACTCTTTTCCAAGCGGCATAAGAAAACCCTGTAACAATTCTTCTATCTCTAGGATTAACTAAAAATTCCACTTCTCTTTTCTTTGAGATATCTACAAATATTTCTAGAGTCGTTATATCTAATGGTTCACCTCCACCATCGTCTAGGTTCGAGGAAGCCCTTAACTCTTCAAGCCTAGCTTGTACCTTATCGGCCTTAAGCTTTTCAACTACGACCTTACCTAGAGCTTTATTCTCTGGCTTAATAAGGAACACCACCATCTCTGGGAGAAAGGCTTCTATGTTATCCATGTGCTGAATTAATTTTAAGGAATCATTGGACGTTACCGAAGTACCGTTTGTGAACATCATCTTAGTCTTGTTACTTCCGTCCACATCAAGGTGAGGGGACAGGAAGTCTTTGATCTGGTTGATCATTTTAGCTCCTTATAAATTTTTGAAGCCTAAACATATGACCGCTATGGGAGGAAGTCAAATATATTTTTTAAAGTTTATTTTAAAAATTAAGGAGGTATGTAAAAAAGAAATGCACGATGCTCTTAAATTATTTTAAAAGTTGCTTGAAGTGATTTGTATATACAAAATTAATTAAAGAGATATAGGTGTAAATAAAATTTATTGTCAAGCATATTAAAGGTATTATACATTTACAAATTACACTCTCTCTCTACCTTCTCCGCTTGCTTAACTTTTTTTTTTCAAAAAAGTTGCTTGAAGCAATGTGTTAATTTAGTTTATGGTTTTATAGATTGAGATTCTGAATCTCTGGTAATTTGTATATACAAGAGTCTGTATATAAGTGGCGGGAGATGTAAGAATCGAACTTACTACCAGAGGTGCGAACACCGAGGCTCTACCAATGAGCTAATCTCCCATAATTATAAACTAGGTGGGGAAGTTCTGGTTATAAGGAGCCTTTGCTTACCCACCTAGGTATAGATATATTTTTTATGCGGCTAAACAATGGAAGAGGGTGATCTTAACACACGCTAGTTAGTTAGTAGTCCTCTTCTTTATATCTGAGAAACAGTATATAGTAGTTAGGTATTTAACACAAGTACTATAAGTAAAAAGTATCTAGCCACTCGTAAAACTCTGATAACTGGTACCTTTGCTTTATACATTTCACTGATTGCCTAGCTTCTATGTCCTTTCTCTTAATAGATTCTGTCAGGTTGTTAGTAAGGAGCTTAAAGTCCTTCCATTCCCACCATAGCATGATGTTCCGTACACCTTTCTCCCAAATGAATAGGATAACTACTGCCTTGCCTCCAGAGGCCACAGCAGCATTTAAACCTCGTACCTGATTCTCTCGTAATTCATTAGGGTGAAATGCCTTAAACTTGGTATGTCTCTTAGCTTCGATAGCTACAAACTGACCATGGTAATTAAGGATCGAGTCGAAGGGAGTACCCACCATACCTGAACCATCGGGCAAGTCTACATATTGAATCCTATCCTCAGCAAATGATTTCTTTAAAAGAGAGCAAAGTTGTCGTTCTAAAATAATTACACACCTTGTTGCGTTGTTACTAAGTCTAGACAATAGTAGCTTGATATTTCTGTATATACAAGTTAGGTTACAAGGAAAGGAGTCGATAATGAGCTATAGAATTGCAGGTGATGTAGTCTGCCAATCAATTGAACACCACATGAATCAAATAAAGGTACTAAAGAGATCTTACCCACTACGAAAGAAGTGTAGTTCCAAAGATTGTACCAATATTACTGAGAAACCTCTCCATATAAGATGTTTGAAATGTAGGGAAGAAAGACCACCAGTTTCTCACAATAAGAAAATTTTCCCATCAGACGCAGCTCTCATCTTAGATAGGTATGATAAAGATATAGATTCATGGTCTATGAAAGAACTTGCTTATGAATACAAATGTTCTCAGTCTTTAATTAGTACAACTATAAAAGCAGAGAGAAAAAGAAGGCTCCAAAATAAGGGGTAGGGGTAATAAAAACCTCCCAAGTTGCCTATAGGCGAAATTCTGACCTATGGAGAGTTTGAAAATTACTTTTCATAGGTTCGTATATTCCTAGGGGATATCCGAAATTATATAAATCGATTCTAAGCCTCTTAAAAATTTAATGAATACTAGCCTTAATACATTAGTGCAAGGTGTTAGGATTGAATTTTGAAAGGCTATCACTATATGACTTTAGGTGTTTACTTTTGTAGGCACTACACGTCCAACGCTATCCAAGGAAGTGAATACCTTATAATTAAGGTTGTCAGACGTGCAGTAAGTTGAATTATAGTAGGATATTGGACAAAAGAAAAGGGGTTTTAAACCCCTTGTTAAAATAGTGAATGTAGATAAATGAGTATCTCGGTAGGTGTTTTTCTAAATGTTATGCACAAAAATACCAATGCACACGAAAAGAAATATAAATAAAGTAAATACTCTTTAGTTTTTTTATCCATAAACCCCTCCCCTTTAGTGTTTCAATAGTGCTATTTTCTTATTTTTTGCTAGTGCTACATGGTCGTTGCCATTTCTAAAATGTTCATTTTACATCAGCTTTTTTAATTTGATCTAAATTCATTATGATACTTTCCTAACACTCATGATGTTATAAGTTGATTTTGTCTCAAAGTCTGACAAGTCAACGACCTCAGCAAGGGCCTTTTTATCTAAATTAGTTCTCTCACGTTCGGTAAGTGTAATTAATACACCATCGGCATTAATAGCAACTTCACTTCCTAGTAGAGTCTTAAAGTCGTCTTTTAAAGCCTTTTCAAGTTTCTCTAATTCTTTACGTTTGTTAATAGTCTCAAGTAGTAATTGAGCTTTTTTACAAGTTTCTTTCTTTACTGTTTTAATCATCATTTAGCCTTTGTTAGTAGTTGGTTATCTTTTTTTGCCTTGCTTGTTTTATCGCCCCTTTGTTTATATATCTCTAGTATCAAAACATATAAAATTTATAGTATTGGTTTCCATATCTTTATAATGAATTTTTACAAAAGAGTTTTTTATTTTGCTTAAGTCTATTCTATCTATCTCAATACTATTTAATTCATTTTCTGAATTTATTTCTAAAGAATTTTTAAAGCTATCTTTTTTATGAAAACATTCTATTAAGTCGGTTATTGTTATATATTCTCTTATTTGTTTTTGTTGTAACTCAAAAATATTAATTAACTGTGCTAGTTTTTCACTGGTTTTTTTATCGTCGGAATTAAAAGCTTTTAACTCATTGGGTAACTCTAGATAGTTCCATTGAGTTACATTCTCGTAATAATCTAAATTATATATACTTTTTAACTCCCCACTTTTACAAGCTATTAACTCATTCAATAATTCTCCATGAAACTCATTAGAAACTTTATTCCATTCATTATTAATTATTAGTGCATTATCTTTGAAAAAAGCTTGATCTACTTCGATCATAGTATAAACCTTTTCACTATCGTCAAATTGACCGCAAAAATTATCCTTAAATTCTTGTTGAGCGTTTTCAACTAGTTCAAAAGGGTATCTATCTAATTCATTATATAAGTTTTCAATATCTTTATTAAAGTCTAAGCCGTCTAATGTATTAGTGTAAACGCTATCAGAATTTGAAAAATTATAATTTTCTGAAAAATCTTTTAACTCATTTTCTAATTTATTATATATTTCTTTAGTTAAAACGTTTTCTAGTTGCTTGATAACTGCGTTTTCTTGTTTGAAAGTGTTTTCTAGTAACTCTTTTTTTGCCTTGCCTGTTTTGTTTAGAATATTTATATAATTACTTAGTGCATTACTCATTTTATCGCCCCTTTGTTTTATAAGTTTTTTAATATATTCTGTATGTTACTAATTAGGTCAATATATTCATTTTTTTTATCGTCACTTATTTCTAGGTTAGTAATTTTATTACATGCATCATCTAAAATTTTTATAACTTCTTTTATTTCATTATTCATTTTGTACCGCCTTTTTAACTTTGCTATCATGGGAGCTATTTTTCACTTACTATTAATACTGTAGTACTATCATTGCCCGACAAGGTTACTTTATACCCTAACGCCTCTAAAATTCTAACGTGACTCCTAACGCCCACGCCCCCCTCAAATTTAGGAATAATTCCATAGCCCGACCCATACCCCAAAAGTCCCCGATTCTCTTTATTTACATTTTTGTTTTTCGCTTCATATAGCTTTTTTAAAATTGTTTCATTTTGGTTTAATAGTTGGGCCGTTGCGGTCGATTCTTTACAGTATCCACAGCCTGTAATGGAATCGGTCGAATGGCCGTAATTGTCTGAACCTTTTGGACAGTATCCCCATGTGCTCGATTTATAAAAATTGATTGTTAATACTAAGTCATTTGGTAATTTATCAAAAGAGTTTTTAACACTTTCAATCTGGTTTAATTTGTTTTGTAATTCTTTATTATATATTTCTGTAATTCTTTTTTCTACTTGATTGGCTCTACTTCTTTTATATGGTGTTTTTCGGTTTAAAGTATATTTTTCTATTCTAGTTAATTCATTAGATTCTTTTAATTCATTATGAAAGTTTTCTATAGTTTTTTTGATTCTAGATTCATTTTCTTTTGTTAGTTCTTTAATTAAGTTTTTCATTTATCGCCCCTTTTGTTCTAAACTATATGCCCACTGAATTATCGTATATATATCGTTAATTTCTGAACCACTATGGATCATTTCATTAACTTTGTTTTTGTTTTTTTGGCTTAACTTTTCGAATAAATTTAAGTATTTTTTATGCATTTTATCGCCCCTTTGTTTTATAAGTTTTTTAGATTGTCTAACTCTTTTAACTCTTTTTTAATTTGATAACATATACTCTTTTTTACGTTTATTTTAATAGCACTTTTCATTCTAAAATATAAAACGTTTATCAATTCTTGTTTTTTAATTATTAATAATGTTGTCGTCATGTTTTAGCCCTTATTATTTGTATATACAAATTATAAGGATTTTTGGACTCAATGCAAGAAAATAATGCATAATGTAAAATTTATATTGTATATACAAATTAAATCAGTAGGTTATCAATTATTTAATTTTCATATATTTAATATAAGAAACAAAAATCAAGGTGTTAGCTGATAGCCTTAATTTCAAAGAGTATTTAGTAACTATAGTTCGTTAGTAGTGGGCAGTTTCTGTATATGTATAGGGCTAAATATCTTTGTATCTTTATATCTTTATATCTTTATATCTTTATATCTTTGCATCTTTGTATCTTTATATCTTTATATCTTTATATCTTTATATCTTTATATCTTTGTATCTTTGTATCTTTATATCTAGTGATTGGTGGTAGAGATACCTACTAACTAGAAATACAGTCAAAGAGTAACTATCAATCAATAGGAATAACGACTCACACTAGCTAGAACCTGACAGAAATAGGCTATCAATAGTTGGTATAAAAATGTAAGTATCTAATATCACTAGAACTTTAGCGTATTCTTACCCCATATAATAAGTATTATATGGTGTGCCTCAGAT
>Ga0098047_10001205_pt1 | contig 10640 bp, 16 predicted proteins | sample 12_taG_FD_92585 | JGI IMG/M metagenome (GOLD analysis project Ga0098047, IMG submission 92585) | Marine viral communities from the Subarctic Pacific Ocean - 12_ETSP_OMZ_AT15267 metaG | ecosystem: Environmental > Aquatic > Marine > Oceanic | place: Subarctic Pacific Ocean | collected 2015-01-16 | reverse complement strand
TATAAAAAGGCGCTAGAGAAATATGTAAGATGGACGATAAAGGAGATCCAAGATGATGAAGAATAACATTTTTAAAATTTGTTTTATTATGTTTGCACTGATGATGCAAGCATGTAGTGAGTACGAGGTAGTAAAGATTCCTCCGAACACAGTGGTCGCCCCGGACGAGCCCGATGACCGAGTTCTGTTCCCCAACCCGGAGAAAAACATCGACCTATCAGATGGACCTGTGGACCTGGGAGACCCCCTCATTCCCGACATTGAGGTGAGCTTCATCCAACATGATTTTGGTATTCGCGAACTAACCGATCCGCCTGTCGATGCGAATCTTGAAATAAGAAATGTAGGAGACTATCCCCTGAGAATTAGCTCTATAACACAAACGGCCATATCTAACTCTTTTGTCCTGGCGCCCCTTGCAAACACAGAGATACAGCCAGGGGATATGGAGAACTTAATAATTAGTTATTTGGCCACCCAACATGGACCAGACGCGGACGTGATAAGAATAAAGTCCAACGACCCAGATGAAGCATCCGTTTCCATTTTGGTGGCGGGAAATGGCGCCACTCCAGTGTTAGAGATTGATCCACCTTCTGTGGATTTTGGGAATGTAGACATCCTCGCACCACCCCCGCCGGTAACTTTACAATTAACAAATACTGGCACCGGGTTGTTAGAAATAAGTAAAATAGAGGAAGCGGAATCCAACCCCGATATTAACATCAGCTCATACCCTACCTTGAAACTCTCTCCGGGAGACCAGACCACTCTGGATGTTTCGTATTTGCCCACCGACTCTGGAAGTGATAAAGAGAAACTAAATTTTATTAGCAACGATCCCGCCTTCCCAGTTCATTCAGTAATTGTTGAGGGAGCCACCGCCGACCCAGATATAGACGCACCCACGCTGGTTGATTTTGGTCTGCTAGACGTCGGCGTTACTGTTAAGAAATCTATAGCTATTGACAATGTGGGTATCGGCATCCTTAACGTCAGCGGGGTTTACTTTACTAATAGCTCTGCAGCTTTTTCTATTGCCAAGAACTTTTCGGGAGATATCGCACCCGGCGCTTCCGAGAAGATTAAGGTAGAATATACACCGGACGACGTTGCCCCGGACTCCAACAGCATCGAGATACTATCGAGTGATCCAGATGAGCCCTCTTTCATTGTTTCTCTTATCGGAGAGGCTGGCATACCGGAAATAGATGTTAATCCTAATAGCATTGACTTCGGCGTGCTCGATGTGGGAGACACTCTAGCAAAAACCATTAAGATTAGTAATGTAGGTACGGGCACTCTCCATGTTAGCACCGTCTACTTTACTAATAGCACGGCAACCTTCTCTATCATCCAGAGCTTCGCTGGCGTTATCCCCCCAGCTTCGTCCGCCGACATCGAGATCGAGTACCAGCCCGATGATTATATTCCGGACTCCAATAGTTTGCATATCTTGTCGGATGATCCTCAGATGCCCACCTACGTGGTATCCATAGCGGGAGAGGCGGGCATACCCGAAATAGAAGTAGATCCCCTCAACATCGATTATGGAAGTGTATACGTGTATGGCAACCCCACAGTAGAGAAGGTGAGGATAGCCAATGTGGGTACTGGAAAGCTCCTGATCAATTCGCTATCACTGCAAAAGGGAGTTCTTTTTTCTTGGAACCCTCTAGCAAATAACGTGGTTGACCCTGGGTTTTCCGTGGACTTAGAGGTGGTTTATGCTCCAGTAACCTACGCCCCCGACACTGATGAGTTGTCGATAGACTCAAACGACCCGAATAACCCACTTAGCCTGGTGTCTTTGGAGGGTTGGGGGTCTGCCCCGCAACTGGAAATATATCCAGACCCTTATGATTTCGGAACTGAGTACCTTGAGTGCGATAAGGAACGCCCCATTGATTTAAAAAATGTGGGAGACGCGGACCTAGAGATAACCAATGTAGAATATTTCACCTCCTTCCCCAATCATTTTTCTATTGATTACGATTTTGGAACGAATGGGCAGTTTCCCTGGACTATCGCAGGAGGGTCTTGGAACTCTGTTTACCTGGAATATCTACCGATGGACGTGACCGTTGACTCTTCCTTCATCAAGGTTCATTCGGACGATCCTCAAATCCCAATAGCAATCTCGTATCAATACGGACAAGGTGCATATTATTCATCTGTAATGGATACTTTTACCCAGAGCACGGTAATGATGTCAGATATATTGTTTATCATTGATAACTCTTGCTCCATGGGAGGATGGCAGACTCATGTGGCCACCAACTTTGACTCCTTCATTACTGTATTCCAGAACTCGGGAGTCGATTTTCACATAGCTACGATCACCACTGATCAATCTACTTTCGTGGGAAACATCATAGACACAAATACAGTGGACCCTATCGCGGAATTTAATACACAGGCTCAAGTTGGAACTTACGGTTCCGGCTGGGAAATGGGGCTTGATATGGCATACGACGCACTACAGCCAGGTGGAGAGGCGGCTCCTGGTTCTATCTTTGAGCGACCGGACGCCAAAATGTCTTTAATCTTTGTTTCTGACGAGCCAGACTCGTCCCAGCAATTTTCCAATAAGCTTGATTATTCCGCATATTTCAAGACTGTTAAGCTAAGCTCTTCGCGGATCATCGCTCACGCTGTTGGTGGCGACTGCCCCTCGGGATGCTATATACCAACCACGAACCAATATGGGTACGTCTACAATTCGTGGGCGAGTTGCGGTAATGGCTATGATGATGTAGTAACTGATATGGGTGGCACCTACTTGTCCATGTGCGACACGGATTGGGGTTTGAAGATGGAGACATTAGCCAAAGATTCTATTGTCAAGTCCTCTTTCGAGTTGTCCGACACGCCGGTCCAGTCCACCATCGAAGTGGTGGTAGGCGGCGTTCTAACGGGAAACTGGACATTCGACCCCCTCATCAACAGTGTGGTCTTTGATCCATCATACGTGCCTCCTGCTGGTAGCATCATCGACATTAGTTATAATATTCTTGGAGGATGCTGATGAGCACCAGAGTTGACAAGCCATGGGGATACGAAATAATCTGGGCTCAGACCGATAATTATGTGGGGAAGCTTCTTCACATAAATTCGGGCCAGAGACTTTCCAAACAATATCACCAAGTAAAAGAAGAAACTATTTATGTTTTAAGGGGAGTTTTGTACAATTATGACGAGGCTGGCAAGAAACACAGGCTCGTCAGTGGGGAGTCTTTTCATGTTAGTCCGGGTCAAATTCATCGGTTTGAGGCGTGGGGTATAGCACCGACCGAATTGATGGAGGTTAGCACCAATCACCTCGAAGATGTGGTTAGACTTGAAGATGATTATGATAGAGAATAATCTTTAGAATTTGGAAATAGAATAAACTATTTATTGTGAGGAAAACAAATGTCTTTCACCAAAATAGATCACATCATCGAGGAAAAACTTGATTTACTTCATGAAGAAAAATATAAATTAAGATTATTCAAGGTTGAAATTCTTTTAAGGATTCAATCAGAAACCGGCGTGGAAGAAACATTACAAGATATTCGGTCCATCGGTGGAGTTACGGTGGTGACGGCTATGGATTCATTATTCAGAAAAACCTCGAAATCTTATTTGAGTCACATTGGGATCAAGTTTCATCCCCAAAAAGATTCAACAACACCGAGAACATTTATAAAAGATCACCTGCTCCCGATCATAAGAGGGGCGGAAATTCCTGGATGTACGGTCATTAGATTAATGAGCGTTCCGGTACAAATAGGATAATGATAAGGGTGACGCTCTCGCCACGACTTGCCGATACCAAACAGATTTCAAAAGTTGTGGTCATAAATGGCAAAGGAGAAATTTTGTTATTGCAGAGAAAGGGGGATCAGCCTTTTCCGAGAAAGTGGGATTTACCCGGAGGACATTTAATTGTGGGAGAAACTTGGGAAGACGGAGCGAAAAGAGAAACCAAAGAAGAAACCAATCTTGATTTAAAAACCCTAGAATTGATTTTAGATAAGGGTAAAAATAGGTACTTTAAATCAACAGACTGGGATGGCGAAGTTTTCAACGTCGAAGAGTTGCCAGAACACGATGATTATGTGTGGGTCCACCCAGATAATTTGAGCGACTTAAGTGTAACGAAGGTTTATTTAAAAGTTATCAACCATGCTCTCGATTAAAGAGAGCCAACAGGCACGTATACGAGCATAAAATAATTTTTCTTTTCAACATTATATTGATAGTTACTATTGTAGGTAGGAGATTGCAAGAGGAACCCAAAATAATGACCACGATAAGAAAAGTGTTTTACAAACTAGCCATTTTTACATGCTTTACAATGATGGTAATGACCCCAGGATGCGGCCAGGGGGGACTGGCCCAGTCATTACCCACTGCGAAAATAGATAATAGTTATGTATCCTACAAAGTAGGTTCGGTTTCATCATATGCAGAAAACACATCAAGAAATTCAGCAGTTAGAGTCGAAATAGAGTCTTATGGCGCAACAGTGAGGGGCACAGGTACTTATTTTAAATATAAGGGTCACTCCATGGTAGTGACTGCCGCACATTTATTTGTTTTTGAAGTTCCGACAGTTCTAAAGAGTGAGGCTATAATTACTACTCCACATGAAAAAGTAATTGGTACCCTCGTTTATCTTGACACTATTACCGATATAGCTGTCTTTAAGGTTACAACTTTAGATAATAGAAAACCGGCGAGATTTAACAGGACGCCCGCCTATACGGTTGGCCAAGATATCGTTTATTCTGGCTTTCCTGGGGGGAATAACCTCCTGACGTTTCAGGGAGTGATAATCGGTCAGGGATATGGCACCGATCTTGCTATACAATCATTTGCATGGGGAGGATCATCTGGTTCTGGAGTGTTCGATGAGAATGGCCGCTTTGTAGGAGTGCTCGTTTCAATTATGGTGGGCCCTGGCTATCAAGGTCCACAACTACTTGGCTCCATCGCCTACATTGCTCCCGCAAATCTTATTGACAGTGTTTATTTAAGATATAATTTAGATAAAATGGAGGTGCTGATGAATGATGGTTTTTAAAAACTTAATCAGCGCTGTCGGTATTTTGTTAATGACTTCGTGTATTACGACTATCGATTATGGCTTGAACGCACCGGCCATGGAAGAAAAAGAAACCATCATAGAATATATAGAAGTCGAAGTAGAACCCGAGGTCGATGTTTGGGTGGACTCCTTCACGCAGGTGGGTGCTTTTGACGCGATAGATATTGTTTGGGTTATCGATAAATCTTGCTCCATGAACTCACACAACACAAGCCTCCTCGCTGGTGTCGAGGCCATGATGAATAGCCTCCCTATTGATGTTAATTGGCGCTTAAAGATGATTACTGCTGGCTCATGGGCGTTACAGGCTACAACCTTTCCCTTGACGCGGGGGGACACCCCTCAAGATGCTTTGAACATGTTAAGTCAACTACCTAACGATGGCACCGAAGCTGGATTCGACGCTATAAAAGAGTATGTTTTGACAGATGCTTATGCTCAAACTTGGCTGCGATATGACGCTGCGTTCTTGGTTGTTTTTGTTTCAGATGAAGAAGAACAATCAACAATACTAGTTAATGACTTTATTTCATGGTATGATAAATTCAGAAAAGGATCTTATGCTGCGTCGATTATAAATGTAGAGGGGGCAAATTCTGTTTGTGCATACCCACCCTCAAGCATTATGACGGGTTTTAAATATATAGAAGCAACCAACTATTTTGGTGGTAACATTATTGATATTTGTGAATCAGATTGGGCAACCGCAGTGGAGGAAGCCACAAATGAAATTGAGCCGTATGAAGATTATGCGCTTACCCACTATCCTTTCGCGGACACGATTGCCGTCTTTGCGGACGGAGAAGTTTATTATGACTGGCACTATGAATTGTCGGACAATCGAGTTTATTTTGACGTCATTCCAGAAGACAACGTGCATGTTGAAATTGGTTATGCTGTTGAAAAGTATAACTATATTATAGATCATAAGATTGAAATTGATCTTGTACCCGTGAAAGAAATTAATTTATCTCCTTGACAAAATAAGAATAATGCGTTATACTAGTTATAGTAACTAATTATTGATGAACCGGAGAGAAATATGTTACACAAATTTTTTGATTTTATTTTGCGATTTATGGGATATGTTCCGCGCCACAGAGAGAGACTGTTAGCTCAAGAACTTATTTTGTTGGAGCAGGAAATTTCTAAATTAGAAAATGAGATTACTGAGCTAAAAGACGAAAATGTATCTTTGTGGGGTATGCTCGATGAAATACATAAATCAGATATTTCTAAAAATCAAAATGCCATCAAGCTTTTAATGCAAGAATTACAAGAAACATTGACCGAAGGAATGATGGATGAGATGTTGAAAGATTTTAAGCCCGTTGGCGAAGCATAGGAGCTTTCATGGAAAACATTTATCTGTTCGATGTGGATGGTACTTTAACTGATCCACGACAACCAATGACCGACGACTTCGCATCGGTGTTTTGGGAATTAGTTAGTTCCAATCCTGTCTATCTAGTCTCGGGGAGCGACTTAGGGAAGATACAAGAACAAGTTCCAGAATATATTTTGGCTCGATGTAAGGGAATTTTCAGTAGCTCCGCAAATCAATTGGATGTGGGCAAAAATTTGATTTATAAAAATGAGTTCCAGCCAGCTCCAGAATTTATAAAGTTTCTCGAAGAGCAGGTCGCAAACTCAACTTATAAAGTTAAAAGTGGAAAACACATTGAGCATCGGCCTGGGATGATTAACTTTAGCATCGTTGGTCGTAATGCAACGCAAGAACAAAGAGAACACTATTATAAATGGGATAAAAGAAAACAAGAAAGAAAAAGACTAGCTGTTTTAGCGATGGTTAAATTTCCCGAGATAGATGTAAAGATCGGGGGAGAAATTTCTATTGATATTTACCCTGCTGGCTTTGACAAACGCCAGTCAGTAAGCTATTTAAGAGAGAAGGAACCCGACAAAAGAATTTGTTTCTTTGGGGATAAGACTAATCCTCTTGGAAATGATTATAGTGTGGCAATCTCCTTGGCTGATAATGATAAAGTACATTCTGTAACAAATTATCGTCAAACCAAGGACATTATTTTATCTTATTTGAGAGGAGAAAGTTGTGAGTGATTTAAACGACATTTTTGGAGATGAAGAAGAGAAAGAAGTAGAGGATCTTAAACCAAATCCCCCGTCAAGCTTGGCACCTCGCGGTATCAGGTCTTTTACCGTTTGCCGCCAACGTGATGAAAGCGGAGTTTCCGGCGAAGGAGTTATCATCGAGGGTGTTGTCCTTGGTACTGGGCAGTGTCTAGTACATTGGCTTTATCCTCCTCCAAGGGGTGGTATCGCTATTTTTGATTCAATGACGGATTTTATTAAAGTTCATATTGAACCACACCCCAGCAATAAAACAATTATAACCTACCAAGACGGGGAACAAGACCACTATGGAGACTAATTATAAGCGGAGGAAGACAGATGAATATTAAGAAATCCAGGATAATTCAGATTATCAAAGAAGAAATGAGAAAGATCCTCGAAGACGACGAGGGGCTGGAGCCTATGCCGATGGACCCCCGAGTTACTTTGCGCACATGGTTTCAAGAGGAAACGAGCGCAAGTGCCGACAATTTATCTGACGAGAAACTAATGCAGTTTGCTATTGGTGAAATCAAGAGGTTAAGGGCTTTCACAGTCGATGAGCCTTTCGAGCGCGAGCACGGCACAAAGACTGACCCGTTCTCCGACGACCCCCGAGTCGACGACACGGATTTTGCGCCAGTCCCGAGGAGTGCCCAGAGGTTGTTTAACAAGAAAATGGGAGTTGGGGAATAATGTTAGAAGAGTGGGAAGAATACCAGAGCATCTTAAAGGAAGTTGAACCTTACCAGAAATGGGCAATTGCCCAAAATGCTAGATTCAAGAAGTGGATGAGAAAAGGCCCGAAAAGACGAGCCGCCCCTTATACGCTGGAACCCAACCTCAAAGGAAGGTCCGGGCTTGGCCCCCTTCAAGAAAAAGAGCAATTAGTTCCCGAAATTAAAGAAGAGCTAAACCAAGATATCTGGGACGACAATGGAAAAATTAAGCCCGAGATTGCTAAAAAATTGTTGATGATCGCCAGAGATTTTTATGAAGGACTAAATTTACCAGCACCAGTTTTAAATGTCACTTTAACTGGCTCGATGGCAAATTATAATTGGACTAGCAAATCAGATTTAGACTTACATATTGTGATAGATTATTCTGCCGCCGATGACAATATTGAACTCGTGAGACAATATCTGATCCAAGCTAAAGTAAATTGGAATAGGAGTCACGAGATAATAATCAAGGGCCACGAGGTTGAAGTTTACGTTCAGAACATAAATGAACCTCACCATTCGACTGGTGTTTACTCTCTTTTAGACGACGAATGGATTTATAAACCAGAGCGCGCCGAGTTTGAAGTAAGCGAAGATGCAATAAAACAAAAGTTTGATGCATTAAAAGAAACAATTAAAATGATCGAGAAGCTCCAAAAAGAAGAAAGGTACGAAGAGGCTTATGGAGACTCTGACAGATTAAAAGAAAAGCTAAGAAATTATCGCCAATCCGGTCTGGAGACTGGAGGTGAATTTTCAGTTGAGAATTTGGTTTTCAAGGCACTTAGAAACGAGGGAGAACTTGAGACACTATCGAATTTGAAGAGAGACGCCTACGATGGTATGATGTCGATAAGTGAGGCCCAAAGGAAAAGATAATGAATGACTACCCCATCTTTCAAACGCGGAGATATTGTAAGATGGAGAGCCTTTGTGAGCGACGTAGAATTTTATTACGGGTTGGTGATTGAGTGCGACGACTTCGCTGAAATAGGTTACATGGACTTCCCTTATTATTCATATGACGAGCTAGCGCAATCGGATTACACTACTTTTATGACAAGAAAAATCACTTTATTTTCATTTTATGCACAAAAAATTGTCACTCTTCACCAGTCTGCCGCTGATTTGCCAGTATTTCCCGAGATAGTTCGCCTTTACGAAGCCTCAGAAATTGAAAAAATAACTTGACAAATCATTAAAAAAGTGTTATATTATAGTATAAGAAGTTAAAAATTTGTTCAAGGAGTTCTTATGCAAAAGGTTAGCCCAAGCCCATCCGAGCTTGAAATTGAGTTTTGTTTAGCAAATCTCGTGCCTAAATTACAATTGATGGTAGATACCCATTATACCACATATTCTACCCCGACACAAGTGATCGTTGGTAAAACGTTTTTATCCCACCTTAAACCTCCAGTATTGGTCGTTGATAAAGGGCGCGTGTATTGGAAGTTGGTGCTGGAGAATCAAAATGATTTTGGTGGTCACTCTCGCACAGTATACGGCTTTATACGCCGAAGAGACGGCGCTATCTTTAAGGCTGCAACTTATCGTCGGCCACAGACTGAAACCAAATCAGCGATTCGTGGGTATATAACTGAAGACTTTGCCATAGATTGTTTTACCGCACACGGCGTTATATATGCAATGTGAAACGCAACAATTGATTATTGAGCTTTTAGACCAGGAATTGCGAAAAGCGAATCATCCGGCGACGTTGCTCTATAAAAAAGAGATTGAAGATGCAAAGCAGGATTTTATTGAATTTATAAATTCTGGGAAAGTTATTAAGTTTCCGGCTCCGCCCCGCTCTTGACAATCTCTTGACAACTTTTATCTTTACTTTCGTTCCAAAATGGTGTATAATATAGGTATAAATAAGCGAGTTGTGTCATGCGAGACGGCGAAAATAAAATGAGAAATGAGTTTAAAAAAGGACAACTCATTAAAATCCCCAGGGGTGGGCTCGAAGGTACGACGGTTATTTTGTTGGATCACAATTCAAAGTCACCGGGCCAAGTCAACCCGAAGCTTCAGATATGGGATGTCTATATAGTCCACTCTCCTAGTCCGTTCTGGAAACCTGGAGAGAAAATCGGTATTCGCGGTTGGGATATGGTGAATTTTAATGGAAGTTAAGGAATTGAAAGTTGGACAAGTTCTGAGATACACTGGAAGTTTAAACACAAATTCGACTTCGTTGTGGATTCTGTTAAGTGAAGAAGGGGGTGGCGACTACTGGCGGAAGGATGGCTCTATTCAACGTCGGTTTCGACTATACGGATATTATGATAGTGCGGCGTCTTTGGATAAAGATAAGCGATATGTGGAATACGACTTTAATTATAAGAATATAAACTACTTTTCAATAGAGGTTCAAAATGAAGTTTAAAACAGGACAAATCATAGGCAATTATTGCTGCAACTTCGATAACGAAGAGCAGTTAATAAGCTCGCATGTGATTATCGAGGTTCTTCCTGACCTATTGAGGCTATATTGTATTTATTGTCATCCTTTCAACGGCACCATCGACCGCGCCACCGACCCGTACACTCACCATAGAATAGCCCATATTCAATCACAAGATGAATCCCAAAACAATTTTTATTGGAGAATCCAAAATGAAGTCTGAAACTTACATACCAGAAGAAACTTATCCAGATGTTGACTTTCCCGTCATGGTAGATTGTAACCCAGCAATCGTCACATACCCCAGTGGAAAGAC
>Ga0098047_10001201_pt1 | contig 10652 bp, 14 predicted proteins | sample 12_taG_FD_92585 | JGI IMG/M metagenome (GOLD analysis project Ga0098047, IMG submission 92585) | Marine viral communities from the Subarctic Pacific Ocean - 12_ETSP_OMZ_AT15267 metaG | ecosystem: Environmental > Aquatic > Marine > Oceanic | place: Subarctic Pacific Ocean | collected 2015-01-16 | reverse complement strand
ATCAAATTTAGCAAATATTGACCGGACATCGCCTTTGTCTGGGTAAAAGAGGCCAACTGATCCTGGCTCGTCTATTTTGTAACCACGAAAGCCCAATTTTTTTATAGCATCTTGAATGTAATCAATTTCTAATATATATGAATCACCTGTTAATATCCCAATTCGGTCTTCAGGCGATAAACCTATTTGCTTGTCAAGTTTAGCTATGTGCTCTTTATTTTTATAATCAAATAGATCTTTTGTTTTAATTTTAACTGGATATGTTGTTATTTCAGACCAATATGAGTCTGGGTCTTGTTCTTTCCAAAAGTTAGCCACCTCATTTGCATAATCTTTATCTTTAGTAAAATATGTTGCACCAAGTCCTGGATGGTCAGGATCCAATGCGGAAGGATCATAATGAGGATCAAATTTATCACCTTCAAGTCTCCCATGGGGAGTTGTGTGGTAATAAGTTTCAGGGTTAAATGTCCTTTTATATAAATCTGTCAAGGCATCAAGAGCACCAGTTACTATTTTGCTTTTGCCAGCCATCAGCCTTGCCCACCTGCTATCTCGTCAGCGAGAACCTCTAGAACCTCAGAAAAAGATTTATCAAGCTCCTTTGCTGCTTGGGCAAATTTGCGTGGAGAGATATCCTTGGTCTTCAGCCCACGACGCTCAAGAAATTTCTTGGCAGCGCGAATCTCTGCAGCGGCAACTTGTTTTATCTTAGCTCTGGCCACTATTTTTTCATCTTTGAAGGTTCTGATGTTGATGTTACTGTTTTATATACAGCCTTTATGCCACCCTCTGGCTTTATAATATCAGGAATTGCTGCGTCAATAAAAAATCTGGCTTGTGCATCTACCAGGCCAGAATCATAAAGGGACTCAACCATAGATCTTGCCACTGGATCTTTAGGGATTGCTCCTTTTTCAACAAACTTAATCATTTCGTCAAGAAACTCATCACCAAAATCTTCAAGTCTTGGTGCTGCAGAACCAGGAGCATCGAAAAGATCATCATAAGCTGCACTAACAGCTGCTTTACTTTCTACAAGAGCGTACGGATCTACAATTTGGTGAACGTCAATGGTCTCAGGATTTTGAATAGCATCCTCGACCATTGCTTGTTTAACTTTTGGCATTGTAAAAAGATCAGCCAGACTTTCCAATGCACCACGAACTATTTTACTTTTACCAGCCATTAAAAATCTCCATTAAAAAGTTCCTTAATCATCTTTACTTTTACCAGCCGCTATCTACTCCAAACCCCATGCCTTCATCGGCGGCATCATCCGCTGCGCCCTGACCCCAACCATATCCCAGACCCTCCTGAGACAGATCATAACCCTTGCCGTATCCGAGATCAGTAGCCTCGGCATCAGTTCTTGCCTGATCCGCAAGCTGTTGCGCTTGAGCCTGTGTCATACCGGGTGGTTGTCCTGCTGCGTTCCAGGAGTTTATCTGCTCATCAGTCCAGGCTCCTTCAGGGTCAAATGAGAACTCGTTAGAATTTATATCCACTCCAAGAACATCTTCAGCATCTTCAATAGATTCACTAGGATCTGGATCACTCCGGTTCCAGCCATATGAGGTCGGCCACATCACCTGCTCGTTTGGTGGGGCACCAACTATAGCATTCCAACCCGTCTTTAGCGGTCCTTTTCCCAGCTGGCCGGCTACGGCTGCCTGCAAACCACGATTGTAGGCATCGTAGGCAAATTCTCCTGCTTTCGCAGCAGACGAAACTGCACCTATAGCTGGAGCACCTAACACAGATGCCACATCCATCGCTACGCCAGCTACTGATTCAGCGTCCGGCCAGCCTAGAGAATAGCCAAGTGCTGAGAATGCTGATTCTATTGCATCCCCTGCTGAAATTCCTTTCCCTTGCTGACCGCTTGTCTCCTGGCCTTCACCATATCCCTCCCAACCAAATTGCCCTGTGACCGAGCCGAGACCATAGTCATCAGTTATATCTCCGAGTGCACCATTTTTAGCCATCAGTCAATATCAACCTCTTCAATTTCTGTTACCTTCCCCAATTGCTCTTTTAACTCCTGAGCTCTTTTTGTAAAAAGATAAATCACATCCTCAAAAGCTGGTTGATCTTTTTTACTTTCTATCCACTTTTCAATTCCTGCAATGTTTTCTCTTAATTGAGGAGCAGACATTATATCTTGAGTAGGACCAGCATGATCCTGATAAGTAATATCATAAAGATCTTTTTGCTGCTTCCAAGACTTCCGCATTAACTTTGGATCAATTATAAATTCCCTGATTATAGGATTCAAATCATAAAGAGCTTCCAATGCCCCACGAACTATTTTACTTTTTCCGGCCACGTTTCTTACCTTTGTATCCAGAAGCATAAATTGCACGAGCTTGACGCTGGGCACCAGCTTTGGTTTTGTAAACTTTGCCGGAATTGCCCCATTTATAACCACCCTTGACTTTGCGAACTGGCATCAGCGCTTTCTCTTGGTTCCCTTTTTCTTGGTTCCCTTTTTCTTTCCACCTTTCTTTGGTGGTCTGCCACGTTTGCTTCCGTAAGTTCCAGGGCCATAAGGCATCAACGACCTCCTAATATCTTATCCATGATTCCATGGGCATTTCCATTGTGGAGCTTGATGACTTTGACTTTCATTTCACCATCATCAAACTCTTCCTCATAATCACCATCTTTCTGGCCATCACCCATAAGACCTTCAGATTCAAGATAGGATTGGTGGCAGAGCATCAGGAATTTTTCAAGTTGCTCATCATCCAGAGGAACATCATCAGCCGAGAAACCCATTTTGGCCTCAAACATTCCTTTCATATCAACAGCATTTTCAGCCATCACCTTTTGCCCTTTTCTTTCATAAACATTCCTGCGGCAACTGTTACTGCAGCAATGAGAAGGAATATTGGTGCTCCAGTGGGAACAACAATCGACAAAAGAATTGCGCCAACACCAACAGAAATCCAGGTTGTTGGCTCAACTATTCTACTTTTAATCCAGTCCATAACATTCTCCATTTTATTGACCTCTTGATTTTCGCCCAATGTTTAAAAGAAATCCTGAAGGATCACCATACATATAACCGAGACCCTGATCCTGAGCAGCCCTCTCACCCATCAATGTTTGAAAATATGCATTAGATGAAGGGTCAGTTGGTGGAACAGCCAACGCTTCCATATTCCTACGATTCTGCTCCTCTGCAGCAATGGCAGTGTCAATTTCACCTCTGCTAGCTCCAGGATTAAGAGGTGATGCCCCAATGTTTTCCATCGGTCCTCTTGTTGCTCCTGTCAATGGGTCAACACTTGAACCATAAAGATCCTGATTGGCAGACTCTGCCCCAGATATAGCATCTTGATATGCTTGCACTTCGGCATCACTTGTTGATCCGCTGCCAATTGCATCTAATGGTGCGCCCGACTCCATTATATCTTTGTATGTGTCAAACTTTTGATCTGTTGTTGAGCCTGAGCCAAATGTCGGCATCTCCTTATTAATTTGATCCATGTATACACTAAATGCTTCAAGCTCTGATGCGTCCATTGCATTGATGATGTTGCTGTATGCCTCAAGATTCAAGTCTGAAACTGTACCTGAACCAACTTGTCTTTCGATAGCTGCTAGTGCACGGAGACGCTTTGCTTGTAAATTTGCCGCTGCCTCTTGGTCAGCCACCATAACTGGATTTACCATTATAAAATTTCCTCCTCTTGTGCTGCCTTAATATTCTCGCGTTGAATTTCTGCGGAAACCTTTGCCTCTTCGCGCTGTATGTCTGCAGAGGCTTTCTGTTGTGCTATTTGCAGCTCTGCTTGCAGCTTGGCAATTTTGCCCTCTAGATCAGCTTGCATCTTCATCATTTGCGCTTCAAGGTTCTGCTGTGCCTTGGCTTGATCAATAGCCATATCAGATTGTGCCTTGGCCTGAGATGACTGGATCTCTGCTTCGGTACGAACTTTAAGAGCTTGGGCTTCAAGTTCAGCGAGCTGCCGGGCAAACTCAAGTGGGTTCTGTTGACCTTGCTGCTGCTGGGCCATGTCGGTGATGCCCTTGATTGGTGCCATCTGTGGCGACTCTTGAACAACTTGTGCAGCTCGCTCGGCAATCGCATTATCAAGCTCTGGAGGAACATCTTCAAACTTAAATTTAGGATCTCGAATGTCCGGCAATGGGGGCATCTGAACTCCTGACATCCCAACAGCTTTCTGCATTCGCAGTCTATACAGGAAGGCAATGTGCTCTGCAATGTGCGCAATCAATACTGGTTGAAGTTGAGCCGCTCCTGGATTGCCGCCAAGTGTTGGGTCTTGAATAAATTGAAGATGAACAGCGATGTGCGAGTCGTGATCCTGATCAACAAATGCCTTGATTGGCTTGCCAAGCAATATTGCCATATTCTCATCAACAGGATCAAGTCTTGCAGCCTCCACTGGCTCAATAAGAATGTCCTCAATATTGTGTATTCGTATTGCCTCATACATTCTTTTATAGGCTTCGTACATGTCGTGAAGCTGCGGAGCACTTTGAGCCATCTGAAGAACAGCTTGCGCTTGGGCAATGCGCTGGGTTGAACTAAATATGTTCGGATCAGAAACAGGGATTATGTCAATGCGGTCGTCAAAATCTTCCCTGCGAATAATTTGAGCTGCACCTGTGCTGGCAAAGTTTAACTCGTCATCAAGATGCATCCCATTGAGATCCGACATAAGCCGGAACTCTTTGCCTTGCGAAACGTGCAATCTTTTGTGAACTGCGCTGAAAATCTTTGATCCTTGCTCAATCAACGCAATTGTTGTGCCAACTGGCGCATTGTTATTGGCCTCGCCAACATTCAAATCAGCAATGGCAGCAAATCTCTGGCCAGCATCAACAATAAAACCAAGAAGCTGGAAAAGTGTTCCTGATGGCTCCTTGAAAGGCAAAGGCATGACTGCCTTCTTGACGTCATCAACTGTCGCGTCAAGATCAAGGAACTCTCCGGGGGCAATCTCCATCTCTCCACCGGGAACTCTGCCCTTGAGCTTAAAACCGCCTTGCATATTGGAGAATGCTGCCGAATCAAGCAACGCTCTCAATGAACCTGTGGCAACTTTTCCTAAACCACCAATCATGTGGTAAAGGCCAAAGCCATAAAATCCTAATCCGGGAAGGAACTTATATTCAACAAACCACTCACGCTTTTCACGCTTTTCATCATCTTCTTTCCAGTTTCTCCGAATGGAGACTATTTTCTCTCCTGTTTGATCAATGGTTATGACATAAGGCGATGCAACAGCGTCTGGATCATTAGGATCAGCCCCATCAATATCATCAAAAGAATAATATGTGTGTACCTCCAACAAAACAACTGTGCCATCATCACGCTCTGCATCATAAGCAGATATGCCCTCAATTTCTTCAACAGTTGTTGAATTCTCAAGTTCACCGGACGAATTGTTCTCGCCCAGCGGCTCATAATAGCCAGTCTGAACAAATCTATTATAATCATTGCGTGAAAGTTTAATGACCTGTGTGTATCTTGGTGATGTTTTTAGATCAGTGCTGTCTGGCGAAACAACAAAATCTTCTGCTTGAACGAATCTTGCTGTGAGCCTCTCCAATGAAGGGTCATACCAAATCTTCTTAAAGGTCTGGCCAACGAGAGGAAGGTGGAAAAGCATCTTATCAAGATCAGGAAAGAATTCAGTCATTTCCTCAGTGATCTGATAATTCATATAATCAGAAACTCTGGTGGCCTGTTCTTCAAGCTCATCAGTTGATTCACCAATGATTATGCTTTTCACTGGCCCGGTTGCTGGATAAAGCTCACCAATAGCTCTTGCTTGAAATTGAGTTGCAGCTTCAGCTATCAGAGGATGAACAACTTGACTCAGGCCACGAACAGCTCTGTCCTCGTCATCATCAACAAGATTGCCATCAATGTCTAAGGTTTTGAGACCTTCTTTATATCGCTCTTCCCACTCTGACCTTCCTGCCCTGTCACTCTCATAATAACTAATGAGCTCAGAAGCTGTGCTATTTAGAACTCGCTCATCAAGCTGCTCTACAATATTTTCGTCAAAATTTCCTTCTTCAGAATCTTCAATTGGCTCCTGTGCACCAACCAGAACATCTCCATCAGGCAACTCCTCAACATCTAAGGAATCTCCTGCCACTCCTGAAGAAAAGGGAATAACTGCAAGTGGGTCTCTGCTAGCCATATAAAGCCACCTTCTGCTTTCCTGGTTCCAATTCATCCTCCCAATCTTCAGAATGCCTCAGGAACCAACCTTTACGAAGTCTTAACCAAGCCTGTGTACAAGTATCAACTATGTCGTCATTCTCCCCTGCGGGAAAGGCTGCACAAATACTAATTAAATCTTTAGCCCATTTCCTGTCTGATGGAAACCAGATTCTTCCATCTTCTAGCAAAGCTGATGCTGCATGGGCACGTGCTTCTTTGTCTCTATCAGGCATATACTCAAGAACAGGAATGCCAGCCATGCGCAAATCTTGTATCAAACTTTGGCCGCTAGCTTTTTTCTCAATCAACACTGCATCCGGCTCATAAGCTGCATAGGCATCCTGTGCCTCTCTCCTGAGATCAGGATAACTAACTCGGTCATACCAGCAATCAATAACAATTGCATTCCAGGCGTTGTCCTTATTGAAAACACCCCAAGTTGTGCGTGCAGAATAGCTTGTTCTCTCTTTTGTTGAATAGGCAGTGTCCCAAGACTGAATAACATAATCAACATCTGGCAATTTCTCAGACTCCCAAGAACGCCACCACTTGCTCTTAAGGATTGTGCCACCACGAGGCATTGGGCGCTGCTGCAATTGACCAGCGGCTGCATACTCACCAAGAGATGTCTCGAGGCTTGACAAGGTTCGTTCATCAATTCGATCTGGCCACAACAGTTCACCACGCTCAGACCTTGGATCAATATCGTGAGCACTACCTGTAACAATTGATGGGTGATCAGGCTCATAGCGTGCTGGCAAACACAGGTGCTCCCAATCTCCTTCAAGATCATTAGCAAGAATGTGACCTGTCAAATCAGCCTCGTGAACTCGCTGCATAATTATGACGAATGAACCTGTTTTTGGATCATTAAGGCGAGTCTGCATAGCCTGATCCCACCATTCAAGCACACCCTCACGAACGGTTGAGCTCTCTGCCTCACGAACATTGTGTGGGTCGTCAATCACAATTATGTCGCCACCTTCACCAGTCAGAGCACCATCAACCGAGGTTGCAATGCGATAGCCAGTTTTATCGTTATCAAACCGTTGTTTCTGGTTCTGGTCAGACGTCAAGGAGAACTGCTCACCAAAGTGGTTCTTATACCAAGGAGAATCAAGCAATCTTCTACATTTAACAGAATCACGAATTGAAAGAGAGCTTGCATAAGAAGCGAATAAAAACCGCTTTGCAGGATCAAATGTCCAGAGCCAAGCTGGAAGAGCAACTGCACAGGTTATGCTTTTCATATGGCGTGGAGGAATATTAATAATTAAGCGACGAACATCACCCTTGGCAACTGCTTCAAGGTATTCGCAGATCGCATCAATGTGCCAGTTGTCGTAAAATTTACGTCCTGGCTCTATTATCTTCCAAGATTCCTGAATGAATTGCTTCAGTGACCTCCGCATTTTCTCCGCTCTCACTTCGGTCAACGATAGCGTGTTCAAGAACTCGTTCAATTGTGGTGAGGTCATTATCACTCAATGCGCTGATATCAATAACTTTGCGCTCTTCTATGGTTTGATTTATTTCAACAGCTTTTAAATCAGGAACACATTTTGCCAACAAGGTTTTGGCTGCCATGATCCTAAGCTCCGGGTCGGCAGATATTTTACCGATGTGTTGCACACTTCCTTCTTCATCTTGCGCGTAAACAGGGAACATCTCTTTGCCCGACATCACAGAAGCCAGAAAGCCAGCTGGGTCTGCTTGGCCCATGATCCAATTCTGCAAAGCACGGTGGTTCCACTTGTATGGTCCTTTTCTTCCGGGCTGTTGTGTTTTCAACGGCTCAACAGAAGAGAACCTGCCATCAAAGTTCACACTCTCACTAGCCTTGCCATCCCACTTCAAATGAGAGTTGCGAGGACTATCATCTATTGGCCTTTGAACCTGAACTTTAGGCTCTGGTTTTTTGCGTGGACGACCACGTTTCTTTTTAGCAGTTTCTGACAAGGTTATTCTCGCTGCAAATTATTGTCTAACAATGGGTCCTCGCCAATAAGGTTATCTTGAAAAGAGACAAAAAGAAAGCCCGGAATTAACCGGGCTTAGTTTCAGGGAGGCTTGCTGCGTCATGAAATAGCATTAAGCAGCATTGTTATACGCCAAATTCAACTCTGGAGCAACAACAGATTTTTGTTTCTTCTCCATCCAGTCAATCGCCTCCTGCGATTTGCTCGCAGCTGTGAAGATGAATTGCTTATCATTACGCAGAGCTTTCAACCAGCTCTTTATATAAGCAACATGATCATCACGCATTTCAGAGCTTACTTGCAACTTTTCGCAAAGCATCGCAGCACCAATTTCAGCAACCAGCTCTTCAGCTGCATAACTTTTCATATTCCTATTGCAACGATCCTTGTGCATCGTAGCATGAATGCTCTCATGAGCCAGCGTAGAATAATATGCCTCAGTGGCTGAAGAAGTCTTGGTAGCATAAAAATCTTCAAAACGAGGCATGCAGATCTTATCTTCAGAAGGAATGTAACAGGCACGACCAGAAACAATCTGTGTTTCAATGTGAAGGTCGCCAAAGAAATCATCAAGCGAAACATTCCTGCATGCCTCGCTCTGCTTTTCAACAACAGGTGGCTCCCAGTCTGTTTTAACCTGCTCATAATTAAGGACGTTGTAGTATTTTGCAAAGGAAGCTGTTCTCTCCTCACCATCTTCATCTTCATACTTTTTAATATTCCAGAAAACAATCTTGGTGCACTTTGAGCCAGAGATATCTGCCCCAGCTGCAATCCACTGCTTGGGGGTTCCCCAGTAAGGAGAAGAATAACCAGCCATGGCCAGCAACAAAACATTTATGCCACGATACTTATGACCACTCTTAAAATTCTGTGTGCCGAAAGTTTTGAATGGCATTTCGAATTCACCAACCGTCTCAAACCGGGTTATGATCCGGTTGACTACATCCTGTTTGACATCAAATTTCTTCATTTCATTTCCTTTCTCAGCTTCAATTTTGTTATTATCTCTTATTATTAGGACTAAGTAAACAAAAAAGATGCCGATAACCAGCACTTTTTTCCGACCCATTTTGACTCTGGCATCGCAATCAAACTATTGATATCATTGATTAAAACAACGATGAGATGCCGGATGCCGCAAAATCCCGATTTTTTCGATCATTATTTTTTCCTGAGATTCTCCTATATAACGCTTTACTTCGGGTCGTTTTTGGTTCATTGTAAAATTGTGAAAGATTACGCTTGACGTTTCAAGCCGGCAAGCGCATACTAATCACATCGCTGAGAAAGGATTAACCAGTGCAAACTTTTTTACCATTGCCCTCCATGGGGCAATCCATCAGGTGTCTTGACAGCAAGCGTCTAGGCAAACAGCGCGTTGAAGCCATGCAGATACTGAAGGCTCTCAACGGTGATTATAATAAAACAGGTGCATGGGTCAATCACCCAGCTACAAAAATGTGGCGTGGTTATGAAGCTGCATTGACCTTTTATAAGGATCTGTGCATTGAGGAGTGGATTCGTCGTGGCTTCAACAACACGATGGATTATAGAAAAGAGCACACCGCAAAGATGCCACCATGGTTCGGCGACACTAAATTTCATGCCAGCCATCGCTCAAACCTGATGCGCAAAGACGCAGACTTTTATTCACAATTTAACTGGGAGGAGCCAGACGACCTACCATACGTCTGGCCAAATTCATCATGAGCACAGTGTATGTGATTCAAAGACCAAGAGAAAATAAATTTGGCTGGACGCCAGACCTAACAGACGCTTCAAGGTATGGCTCGCTGGAGATTGTTTTTGAAGTTAATGACAGGCCACAATTTCTCCCAGGACCAATGGTCCACAAGGCGAGGAGAATAATGAAGGATTTCGGACCAGATGATTATTTGCTCTGGCCGGGAGGAGGGGATCCCATAGCAGTTGCAATTTGTTCAATAATAGCTGCCGAAGGATCGCCAACAGTTCGCTTCTTGCGCTGGGAGCGTAATCGAGATGAGGGTGTGCGGGATAGGCGCAAAGGATGGTATATGCCCGTGGCCCTCGAATTAAAGGAGGATTGGATAGATCTTGGAAATCAACCTGCTTGAGGACGTGGCACCTGCGTCCAATGAACTAGGTGCAATCGCCGAAGCTGCCCAACGGGCACAGCAACTCAGAGATGAGATTGATGAGCTCACGCAGCAGTTGAAGGAGAAAGAGCAGAAGTTAAAATCTCTAACAGAACAAGAGATGCCTGACCTAATGCATGAGCTGAATGTTAAGGACTTCACTTTAACAGACGGTTCAAAAGTTGGACTTGTTGACATTGTTTCTGCTTCCATACCTTCGGCTGGTGCAATTGAGCGAGCCAAAGGCGACAACAAGGAGGAACTCTATGAGCGGCAACAACAGTGCTTTGATTGGTTGCGGTCGCACGGTGGAGGCGAACTCATTAAATCAAACGTCGAAGT
>Ga0098047_10001196_pt1 | contig 10672 bp, 10 predicted proteins | sample 12_taG_FD_92585 | JGI IMG/M metagenome (GOLD analysis project Ga0098047, IMG submission 92585) | Marine viral communities from the Subarctic Pacific Ocean - 12_ETSP_OMZ_AT15267 metaG | ecosystem: Environmental > Aquatic > Marine > Oceanic | place: Subarctic Pacific Ocean | collected 2015-01-16 | reverse complement strand
TTGCCTCTAGGAATGGCGTTTACGCGGCTCTCCGTCTTACGCGCTTTATCAAGCGCAATAGCAATAGCCTGTTTCTGTGGGTAGTCCTCTCCTTTTAACTTCTTAATGTTAGAAGAAATAGCTCTATTAGAGGAACCAGACTTAAGGGGCATTATTTATCTAAAGCGTCTCCGGCGCGTATAGCGGTATCTAGAGGAGTATCGGGATTGCTTGCGGTATTCCTAGCGCGGCGCTGTTGATCCTTCTTTTTCGAGGCTAGTTTGGCTGCGACGGCTTGCTGTTTCTTTGCGGTTTCTTCTCCTTTCTTTTTGAGCGCGACTTCGGCGGAGCTGGGTGGGGTACCTACTGGGTTCGTAGCAGGGTCGTCTCCTGCATGTCTCTGCTTCCTCAACTTCGCTGACTTCTCTGCAGTATCAGCCGCACTCTTGTTAAGAGATTTCTCGACACGACCTAATCTTTGTATACCTTCGTTTTGCTTCTTCTTCTTAGCCATCTTTTTAAAAGTTTTTGCTAAAGCTTTGGCTTTGCCGGTGCACCCGGGTTTAGTAATAGGGGTACATTTTCCTTCAGTACCACGACGTTCGATGTCGGCTTCTGCGCCTTGAATCCAATTAGGGTCCTTAGCGTCTGTCATGGAGTTATAGGTTTGGTACGTCTTAGGATCTACTTTAGGAGCGGAACCAGCTTGAGTGATACGACCACGACGATTCATTGGGAGGTCGTCTTCTTTAAGTTTCTTTCTCCCTTTAACTTTAGCTTCAAAAAGACTGTCTGATACTAAAGGATAAATTTTAGGCTCAGGAGGAAGCACCATACGTGCTTCAGTTAGTTTTCCTACTTTCTTCATAACTTTATATACTACAACACCACCAACTAACATATATAATATTGAGGATAAACTTAAACCATGCCACCAATCCCATCACCAGCTCCTAGCACTCTAACTGGCTACTCTGCTCCATACTCGGCAGCAGGCGGCGGTAATCAATTTCAAGCCAGTGGAGAGTGCTCAGGCACCGCTTGGACCCACACCCAAGACCTTACTATTTTCTATCAGCTCGTAACGCTCCCGCAGAACGCGGGTACGTGGCTCCCTTCCACGAGTGATGTAAGTGGCATAAAACTTACTGTGTATGGGAACGCCGAGGACTCTTTAGGTTTCTTTGCAACTAGTTCCGTATCTGGTGCTAGCGGGTGTGATTCCGCCGCTGACGCACGGCAAGCGCATATATTTGCCCTATCATCAACTACGGGTTCTACGGGTATGGGAACAGCTGGAGCAATCTATACCTTATCTGGTGGGTACGAAAGACGTTGGTCGAGGACCGGAGATACCGCTCGACAAGATGATCGCGTGTACGTAAACGGTTTATTTGAGGTTAATGGTCTTCCAACCGGCTGGTGGAATAACGATGATTTATCTAATAACGTTATTCGTATGATTGTTAAGAGAGTATGTAACGGGGGTATTAGATATAGTAATGACGGAGGAACTCCCCCTACCACAGCATCTAACTGGGCTTTAATGAAGGGTAGTTTGATGGACATATAACTCAATAAGATAACACAAAAAAACCCAGGAGGCTTTCACCTTCTGGGTTTAGTCTTTTTACGGGGACCACCCCAAAGAACAAATAATTAAATATTAACCAAATAGCATAACAGATTCAGCTTCCTTCTCCTTAGGAATGATTACACTAAGTAATCCATTCACATAGGACACCTTAGCTTTTTTAGTATTATATTGTTCGTCCACTTTAATAGAAAAATCTACATCTTTACCACTAATACCGTGGTGGAGTAGCATATGGCTTTTTAAAGCCTCTTCCTTTCTTGCTCGAACGGTAAACGAGTTCTTACCCCCGATCACCTGAACTTCTTTTTCCTTGTAACCCGCAAGAGCAAACTCGAAATGTAGGGAGTTTTGGTCTTCTGCTAAGTAGCAGTTGCTCACTGGATATTTTGGCAATCTGCAAGTATCCTTCACTTGCTGTGGTTGTGGCTCATCAAAGCCGTATTGCAGCTCCTGAAAGAGCTTATCAAAATGTGTAAAGTAATGATTCATAATTTTGTACCTCCTTTCGGCAGGTTATAGAAGACTAATTAATTTTTGTGTTACGTCCTCTGTTTTATGGAGGGTTTTATCCACCCCATCGGATTCGACAATCAGAGAGAACCCTGATTTGCCTAGTGTAGAAGTATATAGGGCGGTACATTCACTCATTAGTTTTACATATCGCGCTTGTCCCTTCTTTAGCTTCTCTTTTATTATAGTCTTGTACGGCTTCATTTGAAGGTAAACTTTCTGGGAATCCACTAGGTGTACAAGTTGTCCGGTTTTAAAGGTGTGGATATTTCCATGACGTACTTTACTACTGTCTATGCCTTTGATGCTAGATAAGAGGAGGAAGATAATTAATAATAATTTATGAATCATTTTAAAAAGGGTGCACGGATTGCCTTATTGGGCGAAAATTATTTCCCGCCCATGAATAATTCCCATGTTACTCAGAGACGGGGTACAGGATTACGGAAGTTGATGGAAGCGATTATCCATCACGAACCCTCCGTTATTTATATATGTCCTACAAAAGGAGTTAATATTAACCTACTTCCGTTACTCATGTTAAATGACATACCTTTTCGATTAGTTTTTCCGTCAAAATCATTTTTTTGTACTTTAACCGAAGACGAAAAATGTATACTGGACGTAGCGTGTGGCAAAGCCGATAAAGTTATCGTTCTATCCCAGCACAGATGTGATCCTTTAAGATGGTCTGAGGATTGGTTTGAAGCGAGTAAAAAAGTTGTGGACAACTCCGACTGGGTTTTAGTTGCGTCTAATGTGGAGGAGATTACAGAAAGTTTTTCTAGTTTACTCGAAAAGTTTGAGGGAAACCCTAAGCCGGTTTTGGCAGTTGACTTTGGGGCGGCAGTTCAATATCAATAAACTTTGATCCGTATTTCTGAATAAACGCTTTTCTGTTCGTATCCCACGTTTCACTCAATGCTCCATCACCTTGGGAAAAATGTAGAACAGGGATAGGAATCACTTTATTTTTTCGTCCCTTTGCTTGAGCTTGGTAGGTATAATAAATATCGTAGAAATCCCACTTACCTTTAAAATCCGTAGGCATTTTAGTGTTGATATTGTGGAGGGTTGCGCCTGTAGTGATGAGGAGCAGTCCATCCAACACCTCTACCTCACCGAACCCACCGTAGTAAGTGGGAAAGCAACTATCTAGGCTGGAGCCGTGGAATACCATTCCCTGTAAGAAGGAATTAGGGTGGGGGTACTCCCGACCTAAACCGTGCCACCAACATGCCGTTTTATTCAGTCGTTTAGCTCCAGCAATACCTAGGAACCCGGTTTTGTCCGTAATATTGGAATCAACAACTTCATTAAAGATTTGGGGGGAAGTTAAAATCTCAATATCGTCATGGCACATAACAACTCTATCTGCAGCTTTCAAATTATATTTTTTTATTGCGTAAGTATATGCGTCAAAAATAGAGTCTTTTATGATATAATAAACTTCCCACCCTGCCTCTTCTAAAAAGGTCTTGATGGGACGGTCCTTCTCCTCGCGGGTAGGGATAAATGCAACTTTCCTCATGCTATATAATAGTGTTAATTTATGAATCCTGAAGAACTAAAATCTGAAATTAAAAAGTGTCGTGAAGACGCCACCTACTTTATCAGAAATTACGTGTATATTACTCACCCCGTGCGCGGGCGCGTGAAGTTCGATCTTTATAGATTTCAAGAAAGGATTGTTAGGGAATTTGGAGAACACCGCTTTAATCTGATGCGGAAGTTCCGTCAGGCAGGAGCCACCACCATTTGTGCGGCGTACGCACTATGGTACATTATTTTTAAGGAGGATAAGAATGTAATGGTGGTTTCCATCGGTGACCGGGAATCTCGGGACTTCTTGGACCGGGCGGTGAGTATGTATGATGATTTGCCTAAGTGGTTAAAACCACAGGAGATAGAAAGAAACAAGCACGTCTTAAAATTATCCACCGGAAGCAAAATTAAGTCCCAACCTGCTGGTGCGGGTCGTGGGGAAGCTGTTTCCCTTCTAATTGTAGATGAGGCTGCGTTCATCGATAAAATGACAGAGTTCTGGATGGCTATCTATCCTACTATTTCAACAGGTGGTTCTGCATTTATCCTCTCCACCGTTAATGGCATGGCAAACTTATACTATGAACTGTATCATGATGCTGAACTAGGAAAAAATAATTTCCATACAATCGATATTCATTGGAGAGAACACCCTGAATATACGGAGGAATGGGCTGTAACTACACGGAGTAATGTGGGGGAACGGGCATGGCTTCAGGAGTATGAGGGGGAGTTTCTGGGAACAGGCGAAACCTTCATCGACGGAGGAACTCTTCAGAAAGTTAAGACTCAGACCTCAGAAGAATACTACAAAAAACATTACAATATGATGAGGGTATGGGAAGAGCCACAGACCTACCATACATACCTGATAGCAGCAGACTCCTCTTTTGGAAGGGATCGCGATTACTCAGCATTCCACATTATAAATCTTTATAACGGTACGCAGGTAGCGGAATTTTATAGTAACCGTATTGGATTAAACGACTTCGCTAAGATTATCGCAGCCGAGGGATTAAAATATAACACAGCGTATGTGTGCCCGGAGAGAAATGGGTTAGGTCTTGCTCTTATCGAACAGCTATTTGAGGTTCACGAATATGAAAATATGTGGACAGATATAAAAGGAGAGATGGGATATCTTGTAAATAATAAAAATAGAGACCAAATTCTTAATAACTTACAAGAAAATTTGAAAACTTCCAAAATAAAAGTGAATTCAGATAGAAGTTTTAAAGAACTAACTACTTTTATAATAAGTAAGACTGGTAAAATCCAAGCAGAAGAGGGTTTTGCAGACGACTTAGTTATGAGTATGGCTATTGGTGCTACTGTTATGGGTGATATCGTAGCTAAAAGCCCAATTCCTATTGTGAGAGGGGAGTTAGTAGAACCTGGGTCAAAAGATTTAGGTTCCGCAGGTTTCTCAAGGGGTACATATAGTAAGGACCAAGAATTCGAAGATTATAGAAAATGGATTTAAACGACAATAAAGATAAAGACGAGCTTCTAGATGAGAATCTAGATGAGAATGCGGGGTTTACCTCATTCCCGGGCTCCAACACATTCGGGCAGGGACCACCCCTGTCAGGCAGATTCGCAGCATTTTTTAAATCTTTTTTTACCACAAAAAGAAAGCCCGGAAGACCCCCGAGCAAAGACCCTTATCGGGGAGACGTTGTAAAACATGCGGACGGGGAGTCTGACAGTGCGATACAAGGTTCCGTCAATGTCGTAAAGGGCGCAATCGGGTTGCCTCAAGTTGAGTATGAACGCCGTAGGCGGTACCACGATTACGAGAAAATGGACGAGTATCCAGAAATCGGAGCCGCATTGGATATTTACGCGGACGATGCCACCCAAACTCACCTTGACGGGGAGATGCTTTCGGTAGAAACGGAAGATGAGCGCGTACAAGCTGCTGTAGACGCTTTTGTGTCGGAGACCGACCTAGACAAGTATTTGTGGGATATTATCCGTAACATGTGTAAGTATGGTGATTGTTTTATTGAAAATATCGTGGATATGAATAATCCGGATGCTGGTATCCAACGGCTTAAAATCCTAAACCCCGTATTTATTTTCCGTCGCGAAGATAGATTTGGGTATCTTAAAGGGTTTATACAGGAAGTTCCTCAAAGCACGGCACAAGCCCAGCAGTACCAAGGAGGTAAACTGGATAAGAAAAACACTATTCAAATTGATAGAAACCAGCTTGTCCATTTTAGACTTCACACTTCTGATTCTAATTATTACCCTTATGGTAAGTCTATCTGTGCTCCTGGGGTGCGCTCTTGGAAGTCGTTACGTATGATGGAAGACGCGATGCTTATCTATCGCTTGCATAGAGCGCCTGAGCGCCGTATCTTTTATATTGACACAGGTAACCTTCCGCAGACTAAGGTGGAAATGTTCATGGAGCGTATTAAAGCTAAGTTTAAGAAGGAGAAATTCTTTAACAACGAAAGTATGAACGCCGATGAGAGGTACAACCCCCTCTCTGCGGAGGAAGACTTCTTTGTACCCATCAAAAATGGTCAGGGCACTAAAATCGAGACACTTCCTGGTGCGCAGAACCTAGGTGAGATTGATGACGTGCGGTACTTCCGTGACAAGGTACTAGCTTCTATGAAGATTCCTAAAGACTTCATTGTAGAGAAGGACAAATCTCCAGAGCGTAAAGCTAACTTATCACAGCTAGATGCCAAGTTCGCGAAAGCGGTCATGCGCGTACAGCGTGACACAGAAGTGTGCCTAGAGACCTTAATCAAGCGTCATTTAGAACTACGTAAGTTTCCCAAGTCTTTGATTAACCCTATTAAGATTAAACTTGCTCCCCCTTCAGACCTTAGTGAGAAGAGAAAGCTGGAATTAGCGGAACAGAAGAGCAGAGTGGTTCAAGCCGTTAAAGGATTAGAGTTGTTCTCAGATGAGTACATCTACAAAAACTACTATCAATTGAATGATATGGAAATTGAGCAATTGAAGAATGAATTAGAATCCCAAGCAGAAGCTCAAGCAGCACAAGCAGCACCTCCCGGACAAGAGGGAGCACCGGGTATGCCTCCGGAAGGAGGAGCCCCACAACCAGAAGCCGGTCAATAAAACCAAAAAGAGTAACATCTACAACTCTATATAAAATAAGAACTATGAATTTAAAAAATCTATTTGTGTCGCGTGACAAGAATTTTGCTCGCATTACCGAGGCGGGCGACTATTTAGGTCGCCGTCTAAGAGAGAATCTCGTTATTTTTGATATTGATGACTCTCAAAAGAATGTTACATATGTAACCGAGAGTAATCACTTAATTTCATGTGATTATAGAGAGGTTAAAGGGCGATTGACCTTAGAGAACTTCATCGTGGAGGATTTAGAAACTATTACCTCCGACGACGCCATCGATAGTCGTGTAGAAGCCAATGTTCATAAATTTATGGAGTCTCTTGTTTCGGACCGTTATGATAGTGCTGAAATTAACTTCGACAAGATCGTAGAATCTTTCTCAATGAGGGCACAAATTGGCAATAGCCGCAAGAAGCTTTCTAAGAGATTAGACAGATTTAACGAGTCGTACAATATCTTCGAGACCAAATCATATAAAAAGTTTAGGGAAGCGTTGCCACTCCTCAAGAAATTCCTTGAAGAGAATGTTGATACTCTCTCAACTAACGCTAAATTAGTTGAAGGACTCCGTCTCTCCAAGGTAGTAGGTGATACCTATGACCTACCTAAGCTAGACATCAAGAATCTTAAGGAAGAATTTGTTGTAGTTCCTATCAATTCTAAGAGAACTTTATACGAAATGGTTTGTGATAAAGAGTTGGTCCGTAAGGAGTTACTTGAAGCTAAGGAGTCATTCTCTAAGATGTGGCATCATAATGATAACATCTCTTCATTAGCATCTAAAATCTATGCTACCGATCCGATTGTTAAGGATTCTCTTAAAGAGGCTGTTGCAGCGGTACCCTACCTTGCGCTAGCGAATAAAGTAGATTTAACCAGCATAATGGATGCTACTTTCCAGGTAAGCAATCCCGATACCGTTCCACAAAAAGACATTCGTGAGTTTGTTAACAAAATCTATGAATTCAAGAAGCCCCTGAAGACAATTGTTCTTGAGGCTTTAAACTCCAAGTATGGGGTGAACATACAGAGCCTTCGTTTTGTCCCTTCTTTCAAGGGTCTTGCCGAAGTTCAATCGGAAGTATTGAACATGATCGCCGAGTCCTGTGAAGAAGGTATCCTTTCAGACGTGCTCAAAGAGTTTGCAACTTGTATGTCGCGTAAAGGTGGTGTTCAGGTTTTGGATATTTCCAACACTCTCTCACAAGTTATGACAGAATCTCAGTTCCATGTTGTGGATATCGATGAGGACTTCCATATGAAGAAATTGTCCGATTATCTATCACACAACCTTGGTGAAGCTCAGTATTATGGGGATGATGACGCTATGTCAAACTCTGGTGGGAATGCTGGAGAAGGTGAAAAGGGTGATAGTGAAAACGTAAAAGGTAAAAAGAAGAAGAAAGGCGAGAAGAATAAAGATTGGGGCGGCAACAAAGGCGACATCAAAGCCAAGGACCGCAATAAGGATGACGACAGCAAGCTGACAGCGGATGAGGAAGGGGATGTCGATGATGACAAGAACGACCTGCCCGGAGACCAAGAGAAGCTGGATAAGGACAAAGATGGCGATATTGACGCCAAAGACCTTAAGAAACTCCGTAAAGAAGGGGTGGAAGCTACAGCAGAGGAAACTGAAGAGGAAACTGAAGAGGAAGCTCCGGCTGAACCTACCGAGGAAGAGGAAGATGCGGAAGCAGAAGAGGTCGAAAACGACCAAATCGAAGACCAGGCTAACAACAGTGAGTGGAGAGACTTAGTCGCTTCTTTAGAAGATGTAACTAAGAAAATCGACTTAAACTTTGATGAAGAGAGTATTGAGGACGAAGAGGAAGATGCGGAAGCGGGTGAAGGTGAAGAGCCTACTCCTCCACAAGATAGCCCTGCTTAGTCCAGTTAATAACGTTATCTACAAAGCTAGAACGCAATACAAGGAGTTCGGATATTAAATTATCCAGCTCCTTTATTGTTTGTTCGTTAACGGTCTTTCCCGTAGCTTTCATTTGAGTTAGGGTTTGGGTCATGATAGTAATACGTTCCACCATTTGGGGTGTTAACTCGTTTAATTTTTTTTCTTCTTCTTTTTTATTTTTCATTTCTTAATCTCCATTCCGAGGGATTTATAAGATTTAATCCTCTCTTTAGCATGTTTTTCTAGATAGGGTGCTCTATCGAAGAAATCGTAGATAAAAACACGATTCTTAGACCTGTGAATTCTTAGGGCTCTTCCTAGCGCCTGTAAGGTAGCAATCTCAGACTTTAAGCCCCGAGCATTAATCAAGTGGGTAATCTCTGGAATATCAATGCCAGTTTGCATAATGGTGGTGCCTATGAGAACAGAGATTGAGTTGTCCTTAAACGCATCAATAGTTTTTTTCCGTGTTACCAAATCATCTTTTCCTTCTAATTTAAAGGAGTTGGGGATGCGGGAATGTAAAATCTCAGCGTGTTTAAGGTCTTTAACTATTATAAGGGTTCTAGATTGTTTTTGTTGTATTTTTTCTACTAATTCTACAATCAAATCATTCCGCGTATCATTCTCAGTCACGAATTTCTCGTACACTTCACGATAGGACAGATCAGTATCCTCTACGGTTCCGGTGTCCTTGATTGGGATTATTTGGATAATGGGTTCAGTTAAAAAGCCTTCATCAATAAGACCCTGAGCATCTACCTCCTCAATAACATTACCTAGACCTGAGATAAGGTTTAGTTTGCTCATAGGATCACGCGGCACTGTGGCAGTCATCCCAATTCTGTAAGCCGCGTTAGGGAAAGATTTTATGACCTTTGTGGCGATTTTTCCTTTGGCAAATTCGTGAACTTCATCGAAGATGATAAACTCTGATTGTTTGAGGTGGGTATCCATAATCTTGTCGATAGACTGGACAGTACATAGGGTCATAGGCTTAAGTATTACTCCATCCCCAAAAGCAAGTCCCACGTCAATCCCCCACTCTTTAAGTTTATCGTAGGTCTGCTTAAGTAACTGTTTCTTTGTAAAAAAGACTAATCCCGTCCTTCCCACCAGTGCTTTAAGTATTCCACCAAGGATAAGGGTCTTGCCCGCGCCTGTAGGAGCCTTAACAATACATCCTTTAGCCTCTAGCGCCTTCTTAATCATGGATTCCTGGTACTGACGTAAAGTCACCCCCGGCAACGAGATGTCGTCGGAGTGGTTGGTAGTACGTAAATCTTCGATTTTATAGTCCATACCTAAATAAGTGAGGTCTTCTGCAATATGAGACAGAAGACCAGTTCCAAATTTCCCTGTTTTATCAGAGAAAAAGTGCTTTTCACCATTCCAGCCACCCTTCTTGTAGGCAGCGGAGTAGTTATAGCCAGGAACTTTAGCGCTATATTTCTTTCTTAGAGTGGTTAGAAGCTTTTTGTTTTCTGTTTTTAAGAAAGATTCATTATTTTTTACAATAATTTTTAGCATATCACTATTATAGTATAATAGTTCCAAACTATTTTAATTAAACATGTCAAAACCCGAAAAAGAAAAAAGCCTTATTGAGATGGCGAGAGAGCATATGGAGAAATCAGGTGCCGAGCCAGGAGAAGGTGTGAATATTCCAGAGGCTCCAGTAGCTACACGTCCCTCCCAACAAATCACTAAACCTATTCATAATGATCCAAACGACGTAAGCAAGCCTACGCCCACAGAACATTTTGATGGAAAGCTCGCGGACGCGGTAGCAGACCTTCTATCGAACGTAACGGTATCTCAAGACTGGAGATCCTTAAAACTTCCTTCTAGGGGGTTGGCTTATGTTGATTGTGATGAAAGTATCATGATTAAACCTTTCACGTTTGCTCAAGAAAGGAAGTTACGCAGTATTAAGAATGCCTCCCACGGGGCAAAAATTATTAATACTCTAATTGGAGAATGTGTAGAAGGACTAGACTACGAC
>Ga0098047_10001195_pt1 | contig 10675 bp, 14 predicted proteins | sample 12_taG_FD_92585 | JGI IMG/M metagenome (GOLD analysis project Ga0098047, IMG submission 92585) | Marine viral communities from the Subarctic Pacific Ocean - 12_ETSP_OMZ_AT15267 metaG | ecosystem: Environmental > Aquatic > Marine > Oceanic | place: Subarctic Pacific Ocean | collected 2015-01-16 | reverse complement strand
GCTAGGGGATTTGTGGTAGTAGAAAAATTTTCTAGCCACAGCGCAGCTGGCGATCTGTTATTTTTAAGGAAAGAAAATGTATAAAGGAATTTTTATTCATGTCCCTAAAGCTGCGGGGACAAGCATGTTAGAAGCATTTGAGCCGTATAAGGATGACGGCCTGATTACTGATCACTCGAGTTGCATTAAAAGACCCCTGCTTCCTCTCCCCATTCATGCGATGTTTGATTTTAAGGTGTCGAGTGCCGAGGTTATGCGATCTGTTATTGGTTCATATGCATGGGAGAAGAGTTTTAAATGTTGTTTTGTCCGCAATCCTTGGGACCGTTATATATCTAACTGGCATTGGTTGACTCGAAGGGGGCAACGCCGAGGTTGGGCCGACCGCGGGTGGAAGGGTAAGGATGGAGAAATAACTTTCGAAGACTTTGTCGACCAGATTGGTGCGGCCTATGAAATGCCGATTCAAGGATACCAGCATGATAAGTGGCATATGCGTAATCAACTTGAGCACATAACACATCGTAATGGGAACATTCTGGTAGATTATGTAGGCCGTGTTGAGAATATAGAGAAAGACTTCGCTTATGTTTGTAAAGAAATGGGCTTGGAGACCTTAGAATTGCCTCATACCAATCATGTGGGGTTTCATGAGGGAAAGGCGAGATCCCCAGAACCTCATTATTCTACTCATTATACACCTAAGCTGGTTGACATTGTGCGAGAGCGAAGTGCTGCAGATATTGAGGCCTTTGGATATGAATTTGAGGAAGCGGACAATGTCTAGGGTTGTGACAACACAGATGACCAACGGTTTTGGAAACAATATGTTTCAATACATCGCCGCGCGCCAGATAGCAGACCCTCTAGGCGCCGAAGTCATCGCGTTGCCTCCTGTTCCGGACTATTATGCGATCCCAGATCTCGAACGATTGGGCATTATAATGGGCCTTCCTTCTCATTACGATATGACGGCCACTACCTATCATGTGACGGAAAAGAATTATATAAAAACATTGATCGGTTCTACTCCAAATGACCATATTCATCTTACGGGATACTTTGAAGATTATCGCTTTTATATTAACAATATAGATATGATTCGATCTTGGTTTGAGGCCCCAGAGACATGTAATGATAATGCTCTCGTATTACACATGAGAACTGGTGATCGACTTTTTATGAAAAACGAATTTTATTCAAAGCCCCGTGCCGAGAATTATATAGAAGCAATAAAACAATTTGAATTTGATGAGTTTCATATTGTAACTGACATGCCAGAGTGGCGCCTTATGACGGCATCGGAACTAGAGGCCATAAAGTTTCATCTTGATACACCTCAGGACAAACGCGTTCCCATTGAAGAGTCGGTTACTTATTTTAATGAACTCGTAGAGGGGCTAGCACAGTTTAACCCTCAAGTGGTACGTCGGACGGTGGGCGAAGATTTTAACTTTATTAGAAGTTTCAAAAATATTTTGTTTGAACATGGTACACTATCATGGTGGGCGGCCGTTTTGAGTGATGCTAAAAAGGTGGGCGTCTATGGGCCATGGCGACCATGGAAGGGCGCCACGAATAAAAATCTTAGTCAAATCCCGTTGGAAGGGTGGTTTAAGTGGCACTAGAAATAGAAATTAATAAAGAGAGAATTATAAGGTGGCTTGAAGAAAAGGTCCAAGAGTCTGGTACAGACGGCTTTGTAATAGGTGTATCTGGGGGCATCGACTCCGCATTAACATCTACCTTGTGTGCGCTCAGTGGATTCAAAGTTATCGTCGTAGGGCTCCCCATTCATCAGCCGCCCACGCATGTTGATAGATCCGAGAAACATATGGCCTGGTTAGAAAAGAATTTTTCTAATGTGACGAAAATGACACTGGATCTTACGCCGGTATATGAAGCTTTCCGTGCTGTTGACGTAGAAAAATCTGATTTAGCTCTAGTCAATGCTCGATCACGACTTAGAATGGTGATGCTCTATTCGTTGGCAAATACTCATAATTTGTTGGTGGCTGGTACCGGCAATAAAGTAGAGGACTATGGGATTGGCTTTTTTACCAAGTACGGTGATGGGGGAGTGGATGTGAGTCCTATTGCGGACCTGTTAAAAAGTGATGTGAGAGACATGGCCACAAACATGGGCATCATTAATGAAATTATTACGGCCACCCCTACGGATGGTCTCTGGGAAGACGATCGTTCGGACGAGGATCAGATAGGAGCTTCGTATAAGGAACTCGAACGCGCGTTGGCCTACTACGATGAATATGGCCCTCATTTTGAGTCTTTATCTATCAGAGAGGCTCAGGTTTTAGAAATTTATATAGAGCGGCATTTATCGAGTCGACACAAATTGGAGGCACCCCCCGTGTGTTATTTGGGAACTAATGATGACTGAAGAAATTAGTCCACATTTACGATATTGGGAAGAATCGTGCGAGATTTCAACCTTCGCAGCATGGTGTAGTCGTCATGAGCCCTGGAAAAAAGAACTTTGCGCCATGATTGTGGAATTGAATTTCAAGTCCGTTCTGGATATAGGGTGTGGAACAGGTGTAATGAAAGACATCCTCGATATGTATAAATTTTCAAAGGAGCATGCGTACTTGGGTACTGAGATAACCCCTAAATTTTTGGATCTCTGCAGACTTAAGGAAATTCCAGTGGTCGATTTAGATTTGCGCGATCTTACGTCTTTGACAGATGAAGCTTTTGAATGTACTCTATGTTTAGATGTGCTGAACCATCAAAAGGAGGACCCGCGCGCTTTGTTAAACGGAATCATGCGAGTCACTAAAAAGTTAGCTATCGTTTCCTTTTTTCGCGACTTTTTGGCAGGGAGAGACCATATTACCTTTACTCAGAAGCATGATAATTTGATATATGCTGCCTATAGTCGAAAATATATTGAGGAGTTTTTAGAGACACTAGACGTTACCTATGAGTGGGTGGAACGAAAAACTACAGAGTCTCGATTTTCTAAGCCCCCTACTTTATTTATTATGAAGGATTAACACATGAATAGGAAAAAAATATTAGTTTGCGGCGCCGGCGGATTTATTGGCGGCGCTATGGTTAAAAGATTAAAAGAAGAAGGACACTGGGTGCGCGGCGTGGACCTTAAATATCATGAATTTTTTGATGTGGTTGCTACGGCCGACGAGTTTGTTCAAGGGGATCTGCGAGATCCTATTGTTTGTGGCGCGGTAGTCACTGAAGATCTAGATGAAATATATCAGTTTGCAGCCGATATGGGCGGCGCTGGCTTTGTTTTTACGGGGGAAAATGATGCCGATATTCTCCATAATTCTGCCATGATTAACCTGAATATTGCTGAGCAGTGCGTAAAGAAGCAGGTCAATCGTATTTTCTACTCTTCGTCTGCCTGTATATACCCCGAACACAACCAGACTGATCCCGATAACCCCAATTGTGTAGAAGACTCGGCCTATCCTGCTCAGCCGGATTCTGATTATGGGTGGGAAAAGCTATTCAGCGAACGTCTGTGGTTTGCTTTCGCCCGCAATTATGGCTTAACAGTCCGCGTCGCACGCTATCATAATATTTTTGGTCCGCTGGGAACCTGGGACGGCGGCCGCGAAAAAGCTCCTGCCGCCTTCTGTCGAAAGGTCGCTGTGGCTCCTGAGGGCGACGAGATTGAAGTTTGGGGCGATGGGCTACAAACTAGGTCCTTCCTCTATATCGATGAGTGTATAGAGGCAACCAGACGCCTTATGGATCACCCTACGTTCGACGGGCCGGTTAACATAGGCTCGGAAGAAATGATCGCTATCAATAAATTTGCTCAAATGGCTATTGATATATCCGGCAAGACACTTACTATTGATAATATTGATGGTGAACGTTTTAAAACTAAATATGGATTTCCGTGCCCTGTCGGCGTCCGAGGCCGAAATTCCGATAATGCTCTTATCCGTGAAAAGTTAGGCTGGGACTACGAACAAGCTCTCCGAGTTGGGATGGAAAAAACCTATCGCTGGATAGCCTCCCAAATTCCCGTAAACGAGTTGCCGTAAGATGCATGAATTAACGCGGCTCGGAAGGAAGTACGGCACCGATAAGGCGACGACGCATACCTTTACAGAAAAAATTTATGGGCCATTGTTGGAGAATCGGAAAGATACTAAAATTAATTTATTAGAACTAGGAGCCGGCCGAGTTGGCGGATCTCATAAAATGTGGAAAGAGTATTTTACCCGCGGCGAGATTTATTGTTTAGATCCATTTTTTCTCCCGGACCAAAAAGTCACCATAGCTGAACTGGAGGCTTGTGGTGTCCATGTAGTGCGCGGCAACCAATTGCGTCGGGATGATTTACATCGGATCGGCTCTGCGGCACCCGAAGGATATGACGTTATTATTGATGATGCTGCTCACATGCCTGATGCAATTCAGCTTAGTTTAGCTATACTGTTTCCATATCTCAAAAGTGGGGGCTTATATATTGTAGAGGATTTGGCCACCGCAGCACGTCGAGGCAAAGCGTGGGTGGCCACCAACAAAAATCTAGATAGTCTTGATAGCCAAAAACTCATGACGGAGCGCCACGTAGAAGAATATATTTTAGAAGAAGCCCTCGAACACTTTGAGACGAATGGCGAGTGGCTAACGCGGTGCCTCAGCGTAGCTGAGGGTGAATATCTGGTCCGCAATATTCAACAAGGCCGAATCTTTGATGACGGCATGCGCAAAAAAAATATTTGCGTTATTAAGAAAAAATAGAAAGGATATATAATGGCTAAATGTTTAGTAACCGGGCATAAAGGATATATCGGGTCGCGACTTTATGCGGAGTTGGAGCGTCAAGGACACGAGGTAATGGGGATTGATTTAGAAAGCTCTCCTTCCCACAATGTTATAGAATGCTTGGCGGAAGGACATGATGGTTCTTTCCACCCCCACTATGTAAACTTTGCGCCCGAATACATTTTTCATTTGGCCTGCTGGCCGCGTATTGGTTTATGTATGGAAAGGCCTGTAGATACTATGCGGAATAATGTCATGGCAGGATCCGTGCTGTTAAATTTTGCTCGTAAGGCTCCCTCGGTCAAACGTGTTATCTATTCCTCATCCTCCTCAGTAATGGGAAATGGCACCGGCCCCACGAATCCCTACGCCTTACAAAAGCTCATTACCGAAAAGGAGTGCGGAATATATTCCGAGGTTTACGGGTTGGATACAGTAGCTCTTCGCTATTTTAATGTTTATTCAGAAGATCAAAGGGCAGATGGCCCTTATGCTACCGCTGTCGCTAACTGGCGTCGCGCCCTTTTGGAACACGAAGTGCCCTTTATTACCGGAGATGGCGAACAACGGAGAGACATGATTCATGTGGAAGATGTGGTGAGCGCCAATATTCATTGTATGGAGTATTTGGAACGCTTTGACGGTAAGGTTTTTGATGTTGGAACGGGCGAGAACATTTCTCTCAATGAAGTGAAGACTATCGTTCAAAAACACCATTCAGTAGATTTTGAGTATGTGGCTCCTCGCCCAGGAGAGGTTGCTACAACGCGCGCAGACACGGTGCCTTTGCACAGTCATGGGTGGGCGGCATCGATTTCTATAACTGACGGAATCGATCGGTGTTTTAATTTTGGAGGCTCTTTAAATGTCTAATATGGAAACCCTTGGGATTGTAGGACAGGGATTTGTGGGCACAGCGATCCGCGAAGGGATGAAAAATCACTTTCGTATAGAAACTTATGATAAGTTTAAAAGTGAAGCTTCCACGTGCCCTTCCTTAAAGACAGTTTGTGAAAAGGCTCAAGTGGTTTTTACCTGTTTGCCGACCCCCATGAAAAAAGATGGGTCCTGTGACTTATCTATTTTAGAATCCACTATTCATGAAATTGATAGTTTTAATTTAAATAATATTGTGGTTATTAAATCTACTGTCATTCCCGGGACCACACAGAGATTAAACCAAGAATGTCAGAACATCGATATAGTTTTCAATCCAGAGTTTTTAACGGAGGCCAACTATATTGATGATTTTAAAAATCAAAATCGAATAATTATTGGTGGGCCACGACCCGCCACTACCATTATAAAAAATCTTTTTCGTCAAGTATTTCAAAGAACTCCTATTGTTAAAACCGGATCGAGTACTGCTGAATTTGTTAAATATTTTATTAATTGTTTTTTGGCTACTAAGGTTAGTTTTGCTAATGAATTTAAAGAAATATGCGACAATATGGAAGTAGATTATGATAAGGTAGTGGAATATGCTTTATATGATAAAAGGATTGGTGGAACCCATTTGTCAACACCCGGTCCTGACGGCCGTCGAGGCTTTGGGGGCTCATGTTTTCCCAAAGACTTAAATGCTCTAATATATTTTGCTACAATGATGGGAGTAAAAACCAGCGTACTTGAGGGTGTTTGGAATAAAAACCTAGAGGTGCGCCCGGAAAAAGATTGGGAATTGCTCAAAGGCAGAGCAGTTTCCGAAGAATAAGGAGAGAAGATGAAATTAACTAATCAAGCGGTGGGAGCCCTAATGATGGCCCTCCAAAAATCTTTAATGGAACAAAGCGATATTGTACCGCTGCTTAAATCAATGGATTTTCAGGTGGACCCCGAAGATTCAAGTCATTCTACACTAATGATTCTTAACCCCCCAGTCGTATCCCTTGAGGGGATTGCTGTTACTGGTTTGGAAGAAGAATTTCTCAGAGAGGAGGAAGAAAATGCCAGCTAAAAAGAAAACAACGAACCACCCCGGATCGCATGGACTACAAGCCATGGGCCCCGGCGCAGTGAAAGATATTGTTGAACAGGTTGTCCGCGACGCGTTGCGTACGCAGGCCCGAGAGATGGAAAAATATCTTCAGGATATTAATACGCGCTTAGTAGCACTAGAAAAGCGATAGGGTGCCTCGATACCTCTATCGATGTACAGGGTGTAACGAGTCGAGTACTATTTTCCATTTATCGGATGAAGCGCCCGAGGAGTGTCCTAAATGTGGGGTTTCCCATGGGCTTGTCAAAACGGTCACCTCCTTTAATACACGCCCCAAGCAACACATCGCGCCTAAGGTAGGGGACATAACAGAGGAGTTTATCCGCGAATCGGGACGGGAACTCAGCAAGCACAAGAGAGACTTAGATAAGAAAAGATAATGATTATATATGGAATATTAGTATGCTCGGTGATAGCTAATATATTATTAGCCTGGTATGTCATCAGCCTCCTGAAAAAGTTTATTTTTATCTCGCAAAATATGGCGGATCTTTTCCTGACTACCAAAGCTTTTCAGGTCTTTATTAAATCCTTACACAGTATGGACACCTATCGCGGGGAACCTATGATACAAGAACTTATTATGAGAATCCAAGAAGTAAGCGAAGAGATAGAAATATTCAGAGAAGTATTCGAATATTCGTTAGATGAAGAAATGGAGGAAGAATTACGTGCCGTTGAAGAAGAAACGCAAGAAGTCTACTAAAAATCACTACTTTACTAAAGTACACGAAGAGGCTATAGTAAAGTATGCGGCTACCGACGATCGCCAACTCCGGACGCATCTCTATATAGAATACATTCAGCCTGCCTTTGATCAAATGGTGGATAAGATTATTTATACTTATCGCTTTACCACCCTTCCCAATATTGATTACCTCAAAGAAGATTGTAAGATTTGGCTTACCACTATTTTAAATAAGTATGACCCCAATAAGGGCTCCAAAGCCTTTTCTTATTTCAGTGTGGTAACTAAAAATTGGTTTATTCATAAGGTCAAGCGCAATCAAAAGCGTAATCAAACCGAAGTCTTTATGGAAGATGTATTGAATCAGTTAGAAGAAGACTTGATTTCGACTGAAGAAACTTACGAAGGCAAACGAGCCGATATTGAGTTTTGGTTATCTTTGTACCAGGAAATCGGAACCTGGGATTCTTTTATGCTTAAAGAAAATGAAAAAAAAGTTCTTATGGCGGTACGAATTTTATTAGACTCTGCGGATACAATTGAAATTTTTAATAAAAAAGCTATTTATTTATACTTGAGGGAGATAACGGGACTAAACACAAAGCAAGTGGTTAATAATCTCAATAAACTCCGAAAGCGTTATAGGACTTTTAAGGAAAAATGGCAAAACGGCGAAATCTAAATTTAGATGATTACATAGAAGAAAGCACTACGAATATCCGCGAAGACCGCGCCATGGCGAAATCATTGTTGATGGATGCTATTGGGGACATGAAAATCTCAGATGCCGCGCGGAAAGAGTTGGGGCCAATTGCAGCCAAATATGTCGAAAATCTTCAACGCTCCAACGAGCAAATGGTGAAGCTGGCATCTCTACTTCAGCGCCAACGATCTAGTTATTCGGGTCTCACTTCGGATGACAAAGAGCAGTTATTTGATCTTTTGAATGAAACGGTGGACGGCGATAAAGAATGACTGGATTAAAATTAGAGGAGCTCAATTGGGGGATATGTAATGATCTTGTCGATACCAACCAAGCCCAGATAACCGGCGACCCCCGTCGAACCACTCCGGTGAAGGCTGTACAACGTATGACACAGGCTGCCTTCGCCCCCGACGCGATCGGCGCTCGAGATGAGTATAATGGTTTTGTGGTATCATCTCAAGAAATTAATTATGCCACCTATCGTAATCGGGCCTCAATGCTTCAATCATATGCAGCTCCGGCGGCTCAGAACAGCGGGCAACCCACAGAATATGATAATATAGCTTATAAGGTTTACATTCCGGAATTGATGCCACAGCCCCCCCCACCTTCTACTGTAACACCTGAGGAAGCCGCTCGCATTTTTGCCACTTATCCGGACGTATTTCCAGAGTTGGAAATTAACGAGAAGATACCTCATGGCTCCTTGGTTACTGTCCGCTATGAAAACCCACAATACCTCACCAACCCGCGTATCGTTAACATCATCGAACGGGCAGTTGGAGTGGTAATAGCCGGGGAATCAATTAGCGGGCAATATGCCAGGGGCGCCCCTTATCGAAGCCGCTCCGGGCTAGGGCACAGCGGCCCCGCGGTCCAGAGTCCCACTACTGACGACGGCTCCTTCTCCTGGTCGAACAGGGCAAAACAGATAACAGGAATTATATGGCATGCTCCTGTCGATTCCGCGTACGCGAGTTTTAACGGAACTGAGTTAAAAAATGGAGACCTCGACAATACGCCGGCCGGCTTCTTTAAAAATGTTCGTGGAGCGAAGCTCGTTGCCCCCGCCGCAGACAAGTTTCTAGCATTATCTAATGCTTTTAAGGCCAAATTTGGTTTCCCTCTTAAAGGTTCGGGGTACCGATCATATGAGGGCCAGGTCGGTGCGCGCCTTAAAAGGGTTACCGGCGATGTTAATGGGTGCTGTCCCGCGACCCGGACCTGCAGTGGCGAAGGTCAGGGCCCATACCAATACCTTCCAGAGCGCGAGCACCGTCGCGAGAGCTCGTCGGGTTCTGGCCGCGTCTATGTTACCACACTCCCCGCGCAATGCCTCTTCGTGGGCACTGCCGCCACTCCAGGAAGATCGAATCATGGCTGGGGCGCCGCTGTAGATCTTAAAGGAAAAACGTCGGGCCTAGGCAGCTTTGCCTGCGGTCCCGACGGTCAGCAAAAGTGTTCCTCGAAGAGACCGCAGGACAGCCCGCCAGGCATGCAGGGTATCTTCCGTAGGAATTCAGTGTACTTTCAGTGGATAAATAAATTTTCTCTAGATTTTGATTTTGTTTATAATATCAATGAGAGATGGCATCTCAACTGGACAGGCGTAAATAGTCATCTCCAGAACCTCCCGGTGTCACAGAAGGTCTCGCTAAATCGCTACTTCCCGGGCCCCCAGAATGGGCTCACCGCTACAAATCAGGCCCCCACTTTTGGCCCCCCGAGGACCGCTTAGGAGAAAATAGATAGACAATGACTGGATTAAAATTAGAGGAGCTCAATTGGGGAATATGTAATGATATCGCTGACACCAATCAGGCCCAAATAACAGGCGACCCTCGGCGCACCAGCCCTGCTAGCGCCGTCCAGCGCGCCACTGCGTTGGCGTTTTCCCCCGATACTGTCGGCGCACGCACAGACTATAATGGTTTTGTGGTAGCATCTCAGCAAATTACTTATGCCACCTATCGCAATCGGGCTTCGATGTTTCAATCATATGCTGCTCCTGCCACACAGACCAGCGGGACGCCAACAGAATATGACAATATAGCTTATAAAGTCTATATTCCAGAATTGATGCCACAACCAGCGCCGCCTTCTAATGTAACTCCCGAGGACGCCGCTATCATTATCGCTACTTATCCCGATGTGTTTCCTGAGTTGGGATTCAATGAACAGATTCCTAATGGATCTTTGGTTACTGTTCGTTATGAAAATCCCCAATATCTTACAAATCCCCGCATCATTAATATTATCGAACGGGCAGTCGGAGTGGTAATAGGCGCGGGCACAGAGCGAACCCTCCAGGCGCAACATTTCCGAGGGGTCCCTGAACCCCCACCCCAGCAACACAGATTCGAGCAAGTTTCGGGGCCGGAGGACGACGACAGCCGGGATCCCTCCACTAACGAGCCCAACCCGCCCGTTCTCGGCCCTTCTTCTGACGACGGCTCCTTCACCTGGTCGAATCGCGCGCTCCAGAAGACGTTCATATGGAACGCTCCGCCTG
>Ga0098047_10001193_pt1 | contig 10687 bp, 13 predicted proteins | sample 12_taG_FD_92585 | JGI IMG/M metagenome (GOLD analysis project Ga0098047, IMG submission 92585) | Marine viral communities from the Subarctic Pacific Ocean - 12_ETSP_OMZ_AT15267 metaG | ecosystem: Environmental > Aquatic > Marine > Oceanic | place: Subarctic Pacific Ocean | collected 2015-01-16 | reverse complement strand
TCTTCATTAAGATTCTCGTCCATGCCTTCGTCTTCATACTTGTCATGGTCGTGTTCTGCGCCATGCTCTTCGTAATCACGGTCATCTCTGAGAGCTTTAAGGTGATGCTCAATCTCTTTGATATGGTCATCGTCAGCGTGTTCGTTCTTCCATTGGTGCCAAGCTTCATCTTCACCGCTGTCTTCAGTTACAGCAACTTCTTCAGTTGTTTCGGCAATTTCTTGTCCTTCTCCAACGCCATGCCATTTTCCTCGTTTCTTTTTCTTTTTTTCTTTTCCAGTAAATTTATCGCCAAGATTTTTCCAGGCAGCTTCGTCTACACTGTCCGTTTTATTTTCAACAACCCGCTTAATGGCTTCGCGAATCGCCTTCCTTAAAATTTTTTCTTTCATTTTGGATTCTCCTTTTTTAAGTAACTTTCATAGGTTCTAAGGCACATGTTGCCTTTATCGTAGGCTTCACGTTCCATTTCTTTTAGATGGTCATCTGTCTCTATATAGTTCTCACCAGCGACAAAATCCCCATCAAATTCACCCCGGCAATTTTGTGTGTGATGGACTAACTCATGGGCGAACGATCTTAGCATATCTTTGGGATGTCGTTTGTCAACAAAAATTGTTATTTGGTCATTCCCTGGATTGTAATACGCGGTTTTTCCAAATGTATCTTTTGCATTTTGTGGATCTGATATAAGATTTAGAGATGCAGGTCTGTTAAATTTAAGATATTCTTGAGCATAGGGGTAAAACCTGTTGATTTCTTTAACAAAATTAGCCAGTCCTTCTTCGGAAAGGTTAGTGATGGTCAAGCCTTCTTGAAACAAGAGGTTGGATAACGTGTGTTCAAACAGCTCAAGTTCTTCTTTTAATTTAATATTTTTTAATTGTCCTCGGGCTCCTATATGCTTTTTGAACCAAGGTCGAGCAAGCTGGGTGATAATCTTCACAATTTGTTTTTGAGCTTCCTTCTTTTCTTCAGGATCCTCGAAGTTACCCAAAACTTTGGATTTTAGTATTTTACCAGCGAGGGCTTTTCCTACCTCAATAGTTCCTTTCTGTGGAGTAGTTTTACCGCCGAGGGCTTTTCCTACCTCAATAGTTCCTTTCTGTGGAGTAGTTTTACCGTCGAGGGTGCGAGGTCGTTTATTTTCGGTGCCTTTTGACCAAGCTTTAGCTGCCGCCCTTGCTTTTTGTTGAGCATCAGCGCCTGTGCCGAACTGTTGTTGGTGAAATTTTTTCCTTTCTCCTTCGGCATTTTGGGCAACAAACTCGCCAGCACTTAATTTTTCAACTGCTGGTCTTTTTACGGCAACTGCTCGGCTCATCTTAGCTCTTCGTTCTTTTCTTTTTTTCCTGCTTACCTTCTCTTGAACGACAAAACCGTTGGCTTTAAGCTGGTCTTCTAGATCTTTAAGAATAAGAGCGACGACTTTCTCTATATCGCCGTCGCGCACACCTTGTCTTTTTCTTGATTTAAGACTTTGTTTAAGACGAGCGCCAAAATTATCTTTTTTATCATCGTCGATGCCACTAAACAGACTAATTGGAGCTTTGGGATCTAACCCTGTGCGTTGGAAAGGGCGAGCTTTAACTGAAATATGGTAAAGCATCATATTAATCGTGCTGGTGGGGTCATCCATCATCATTTTTTTCAATGATTCTATATTAGTGCCTCCGGATGTGCTACTTTTAAGCATTTCTTTGCCAAAAATCGTCATTAATCTAATAATTTCAGGGTCTTTCAGCGCCTCTTCGCCAGTGTGTGGGTATTTTCCTTTGACAAGTTCGATATTAAGCTTATCGGCAATAGCTTTAACAGCTTCTTCACCTCCCTCTTCATCATTTGATGCATCAGGAGCTTGAGTTGGGTCATCATTACCCGGCTGATCGGGTGTTTTCTTCCACAAATCTTTAAATTTGTCCAATAAGCTTGCTTCTTCAAGAGAATGAGCTTCATTAATCACCTGCTCAAGGCTTTTGGAGTGTATTCCGGACATTTTAAGAACCACCGAAGCCTGGTGGGGCGCTTTTTGAGCGCTCATACGAGGGTTTTTTAACGAAAGGCGCACTATTTGGCTCTTTTCCTTGTCCAATGAGCTTCTTTTTCATATTTGGGCGTTGTTTTTTGACAGCAGTTTGAAATTCTTCCTCTTCGTCGAGGATTTCTTCTTCAACGACCTCGTGTTCGAGCGTCTCTGCGATAAATTTCTTCCAGATATTCAAAAGTTCAGTTAATTTCATACTTTAAATAGTTTTTTCAGCCTCTAAAAGCACTTCCTCGATATCAAAATCATATTTTCGCGAGGATAGTTCCAAAGCGGTGGCATAGATATCAAAATCTGTACGCAACGCTGCTAATTCATTAAATAATTTTTCAATTTCTTCTTCTTTGCGGGCGAGATAATGAGTTGCTGTGCCAAGCGCCATGAAGGCTTCTTTCCAAACATCATGATTGCTCGCATCTACAATATAAGCAATCCCCCAACGCTTCGCTAGTTCGATAGGAGTGTTCTTGTTGACCATTTTAAACCTCGAATTCTATCAAGTCTTCTTCAATAGAATGCATTTTATCATAAGACATTAACTTTAAATCGTTAAGTTTTTTCAGAGACTCGTTACGCCGGAGAACCTTAAAAGCTAAATTTTCTACAGAGAAAGCTCCGCCTGATTCAAGACCGGATTTTCTCATATTGCGTATTTTTTCTTTCAAAGAGACAGTTTTATCGTGAGCCTCGATGTAATCTTCTGCATCGAAATCTTCTTGAATGTCGTCAATTTCATCCATTATACAATTAGCTTTTACAGTTACACACTTGTAATCAATTTCAGGCTTAAGTTTGTTTGGCTTTCGTATCCACTGGTCCTTTTTAATTGAATACATCCCTGTTGCAATGTGGGGTTCTAGATAATCTTGCACATATATTTCCACTTCATAATCTTTAATGCGAATATCATGGTCTCTATTCCAGGCGGATTTAACAGCATTGAAATATTTTCTTACTAAATCAGCGTCTGTGTTGACATCGGTGTAATCAATCACAATGTGAAGATCAATGTCGGAGAACTTGGACCAGTTGTAGTTAGCTAACGAGCCCGTAAAAACAATATCTTTAATTTTTATATCATCAAGATCTTGGCTTTCCCAAAAATCTCTAGCAATTTCAAGAAGTTTCTCACGAATCTCGGGACGAAGTTTATCTTTGTCATTCCAAATCTCTCTATTAAGGTCGTCTTGGACGCCGAGAGCAGGTAAAGAAAGAACTCTACCTTCTAAAATTGCCTTTTTAAAAACTTTCCATTGATTTTTCATAATATTAATAGAGCCTGGTTCATCCTGCCGGTCACTGGTGTCAAGGTGTCAGCGACGAAGCCTCGCCAATTTTCCATGAGCAACTTCATAGTGTTAATTAGGTATGAGGATGAAGAACTTCTCCACAATTATCACATCTAAAAATCTGTACTGGAACAACCATTTGCTGACCAGTGGGAGATTGAAGAGCGGAGACTTTTTTCATCATAAATGAAGGAGTGAAGTACGTTCCTTCGCATTCTGCGCAGTTAACATCTTGTAAATCATCAGGATTGAGTTGCATGTTTATTTTATTATCCATCTAGCCCTCCGCGTCTGTGGGGGTAGCGGCAGGTGCCATTTTTTCTAGTTCTCCGAGCAGTCGCTTAATTAAGGCAGCTACTGTACCTGTGGCGATATTCTTAACTCTTGCTGCGGCGATGAGAGACTTCTGAAGTTGTACAATGGCGGATCTTTCTATTGATGTCACATCGCTTGCGACCACTTCTTTAGATTGGAGTCGGGCTTGTTTGCGAGCATCAGATGCTCCAAGAGTTTCTAGTTCTTTTAGTTTAGTCAACTCCTCTTGAATAATCTCTTTTAACTTAACCTTGGTAATTTTCATGATATAAACTCCTGTGTTATAAGTAGTTTCATTTTTCTCCACAAACCTCTTTATCAATAATTTCCATTAAATTTACATACATATCCGTGGGGTTGTGTTTGAGTTCATACCACTTACCACTAGATTCTAAAGCCAAGGGTTCCCATCCCGTTTGACCAAAAGGCATAGAGGAATTTTTGCTGTTATAATTACTAAATGTATAAATTACAGTGTCGGGGGATGTGGCAGTCATATTTAACAGGATACTCTGTGTGACTCCATCATAATTTGAATTCCAACTACCTCCTAAGATGCTTTTTGGTATCATATAACTTTGCCCGTGTTCGTCTGAAAAGATGATAATGACTCTTTTAGCGTTCGGTCTCCAATTAATTTTGAAATTTTCTAATTCTGGTATGGATTCTTGAATAGCATTGCCAACCATTTTCGTCCATGTCATCTCATCAAGTTGCCACGGTTCTGAAGCGGATAAATCCAGCAACGAAAGATATAATGCATCATACAACATTTCAAACTGCCCGTTCATAGTATTCTTATTCAAAGAAGAAAAATTAGACATGAAGTCTTCAAAAGAAGATAGATCGTTAACTAACTCTAAATAATTATTACTTCCATAAACCCCAGGCACTCTAGGACCCACAATGAGCCCCCACTTAATAACGTCTTCGTCTTTGTAATTTTTAGCGAACTGATTTAATGCAATTAATACCGCTTCTATCTCAGCCGTCATAGAGCCGGACCAATCCACAATTAATAAAATATCAGTATCTTGCATTTCTTTATCTTGATCAACTTTACCATCACAGTCTTCATCCAGTCCATTACAAAGATCTTCAGGCTGCGGTAAGACCTCATCCTTACAATACCCAGCAAGGAAATTTCCGCTGTCATTGTAGTGCCCCCATTGTCCCTCGAAACACGTCACCATACCCGCTTCACAAGTCCCAACATTCATAGTCTCAGGAGGACCTGTATAACACAAATCAAACAAATCCTCGTCAATAAGCTGATTACAATTATCATCATGATTGTTACATAGCTCATAAGGTAGCACCTTCCCTAAGAAAGGATCACAATTGGGATCTATCGGGAGCATCCAAGAGCACATCGCAAGGCAAGGAGTAAAGCCTATAAGTGAACAATTAGGTGTTTTACATTCACATGTTTTATATCCTGAGCCGCAAATCAAAGGGTCCTCTTCACAAGGAAATAAAGTTCCAATATCTTGAATAGTGCAGAGACAATTCAAGCCTTCATCGATATCGCCATCGCAATCGTTATCGAACCCATCGCAGATTTCATCAGACGGTTGTTGGGCAGTGCAGGACCCCCAAATTCCGTTTACACACGTTTCATAACCAGCTTCGCAGGTAGTGTTGCATGGGCGAATAAGATCTTCATCGGTTTCTCCGTCGCAGTCGTCGTCGATGTCATTACATATTTCTGATTTTTCTGGACCACATTCATTACAAGAATTTAATTGACCCTCGTCAATGAGCCCGTCACAGTTGTTGTCGACTCCGTCGCAAATTTCTTCCACACATTCAGTCTCGCATTTGCCTTCTTTAATATATCCCTTATCGCAATAGATGGTTTTAGTTCCTGGAAGACCTTGATCCGTCACACAATCCTCTTCTCCCATCTTAAATTGACTGGGATCACATTCAAGAAATTCTTCACACTCACTAACAGAAATAATTTCAGGAGGATCTTTACAAATGTTTTTTAAAATTTCAATTCTGTATAATGGTCCCCCGACTCCTGGGCAGAAATAATATTCTCTTCGATAACATTTTTTTATATATTCTTCCGAGAGCATAACTGGTTCAGATGGTTCATTCACTGCTATTTCAGGAGGTAGAGTTAAATGAGGCTCATCCATAAAAGATTTGCTACAACCCGTTAAGAAGACTACTGCAATGATGAATGAGATAAATTTCATAAAAAATCGATTGTCTATATATAATATATATTATAACATAAATATAACATTCTTATTTAAAATTCTTTAATCGATATTTAATATAACTCTTATAAACTTTTTCTTTAAATTGGTTCTAAAAAGAGTTAAACTGAAATAGTAGATAATCTTATCTATTAGAGAAACTATTAGGATAGAAAAAATATAGAATTTTCCTTTTTTATTACCAGCCATACTTTTCCATATAAGTTTTATACTGTTATTCAAAAGCTTCTACTTTCCAATCGTCATCATAGAAAATCTTATTTATAGGAAACCAATATATTTTATATAACACCTGGCTTTCTGATGATGCGGTTCCTAAAATAATTCCAAAAAGACATTGTGCAACATCAGGATCTTCCTTGTTTTCTTCAAGAAAATCTTTTTTAAATTTTACTAATTTACCAGTTTCAAATATTTCTATTGAAATAGACATTCCGTGTGTTTATAATTAGACTTATCCCTAACCAATCTTCTTTCCATAACTACTTCAATTTTTTTGTTATCTTTGAAAATTTCTGTTATTAATATGTGCAGCTCTTCATAACCTTGAGTAATTATAAATTTTTCCATTTTATTTATTCCCTCTTACAGCCTTCCAACACAGGAAGAAAATTATCCCTAATTAGTTAAAAAAAAATAAAATATTAAGGTGTCTTAACAAAAGATAGGTCTATGTATAGACAAGATAACATTATGGAGCGCGTCGAATATGAAAAAATCAATAATTTTAATGCTTTGGCTCTTAGTGCTGGGAATATCCAGCCCGGCTGCTGCTAATAAATTTCTTCAAACTACACATCAATTTCACACTTCAACCAAACTGAACTACGTTGATGCAAGTTTAGGAAATACATTAAACTTGTATAAAATTTCCGATGCAGATGCTGTAGGAAAAAAATTATACAATCCGTTAAATATTTATGTTTATCCTACCAGAACTTTGACTCTTAAAGAGCGGAGACTCTTAAAAAAGGTGAAGTTCTTTAAACAGCGAAGAACTCGCCAATATAGCCGCCAGCTTAAGAAGCTAAAATTCTACCAAAAGAGAAGAAGAAAGAAATTTAGAAATAAGACATATTTATGGAAATGGTTCCAGAAAGTACATCTTCTAAATTCAAAAAAGGTGATTTAGTAAAGTGGTGGTATTCAGCCCCACAGCTTCCTCACACTATAGACGACGACGACATAAAGAACTGGACAGATGTAGGTATCGTCTTGAGCGTAGACACGTGGTCACGTGACCAACATATCCGTGAAGTAATAGAGGTTTACTTTATCAAAGCTGGTCCTAACTGGTGTAATCCTAAAAGTTTAGAACTGGTCAGCAAATACTAGTTCTTAGTAATAAAATAAATCTTACATTCACCCTTCGGGAATGTTTTTAATTTAGCGATTAAACGATCTTTGTTCAAAAGACTAGCTTCACAAGTTTTTTTATTTATTTCTATGACAATCTGTTCAGCTTGTTCAATCCTTGGAAGATAAACCGATAAACATATTCCTATTAAGATTATGACAAGTAAAATGGCTAATTTATAGTCTAATCTTTTAAGGAAGTTTTTCACACTTTATACTTCCACATCCACCGCCACCGCTTCCTATTCTGTAAATAATCTACATCACGTTCGTTAATATAGGCTTCTTGCTCCATGCGGATCCTATGATATGCTTTGTTACCAGCAGAAGAATATTCAACTCCTCGTGTGCTCTTTTGTCCTTTCCAGTTTTTACGATATTTGATTAAACCTTTCAGCCAATCATAAAAATAAACTAAGATGGTTGGTAAAACTAGCGTTTCTAATATTTGTTGGAAATGAGTAGTTTCGTGTCTTCTTGTAACTTCATCCATTTTTCCCCGAGAGAGGACAATAAAAAATAAAGTTATTGCGCCGATGTTAAGGGGAGCAATCTTTGAAAGCCAAACAGGTATTTTAGAGTTCTCTATGAAGAGAGGCTTCCAGTTCTTTGGTAAGAGTTTTTTCAAATATTTCATTTTAAAAAGTTTCTCCATCCTTGGAAATGTGATTGCATACTCTTTTTAGATTCTGTCATCTGCTCTCCTCTAGCATTTCTTACGACAGGTCCTCCTGTTTTTTGTTCAGGGTCGTTTCCTTTTTCTTCGGCTTCTTTTTCTTTATCGAACATCGAAAGATATCTTTTAATAACGCTGGCTTGATTATCAATTACGTCTTGAACCACCTTGGTGAAAATGGCTTCATAAGAATCTTCAATCAAACTCCAGAACTTATCGACATCTTTTAAGAAGCGCAGGTTCCATTGCAATGAATCATCTCTTAAAGGGATTTCCACATAGAAAGGAACCGTAAACTTACCGCTCTCAGGGTGATAGATCCTTTGGCTTGGGACTGTTGCGTAATTAAAATTGCCCAGCTCATAAGGATTGTCTGCCTCTTGTAAAGGAAGCTCCAGTTGTTTGTTGGCATCTTCCTCTGCTTTTTTGAAAATCTTTGCAATAGTTTTTTTGAAGTGTTGCCGATAAACCACATCGTCCATTGCTCTAAGAATTTTTATTTTTATGAAATCAGCAAACATTTCTTTCATCGGACGAGCAATACCAGTGAGTCCATCTTTTCTATCGTACCACTCGCCTGGTTTATCGCCTGACCCCATTTTACGAGAAAGCTCAAAGAAATCAGCAGGTAAGTGAGGAAGCTGAACATGTAAATCGCCATAAGAAGTAATCTCTCCGTCTCCGAGTTTAATCTCATCAAAGTTCTTTAAATCCTTTTCAAGATTAATTTGGATTTCATTTGCATTAGCATATGCTTCGGATTTAAGAAGATTATTTTTATAGAGCTGATTTAAGATTTCATCTTTTACAGCGTCATAGTTCTCATCATAACCTTGAACCCTATTCGCAAAGTCGCGAAATCCGTCTGGTGTATTTCCTTCATCATAATCTGGGGTAAAGTTTACCCGAATAGAGAGAGCCTTGTTGGTGCTCATCGCTCCTTTCTCACGATCCCAAACCCCACTCCATTCAGTCTCAATGTCATCAGGATAGATATAGTTGTCGTCCATAACACTACGAGCTATTTCTTGAACTTTTTCAGCTTCGTCTCCATTCCATCCAAAGTCAGGGTCACCTACCCAGTCGTTTTCATCAATCTCATCAAACTCCCAAGTGATGCCACCGCTGTAACTATATTGACCAGAGTCATATTCATCATATGAAACGTAAGCGGCTTTTGCGTTTTGGTCAAACTCATCTTGGATTTCTTGAAAGGCAGCAGGATCAGGACCGGGAGGATTTTGTTCAATATTCCATGAGCCTTGTTGTTCGATTTCACTTGAGATACGAAGGAAAGAATTATAAATCCATTCAGCAACTTCGTCCCCATCGTCCAAATCAGGGTCCTCTTCTAGATCATCATAGGAAGCAGCGATTTTTGATACAATGGCTTTCCAAATACCGGGGACTTTTTTATCTTCGTCAAACCCGGTCTTCTGGGAAACTTCCCAGAATTCGTTAAACATCATCAGACCTTTGCCTGAATACTTTGTTCCGTCAAAAATACCTTCAAGAACATTTACACCAACGGCACTATGCCAAATATCTTCATCAACCGAATCATCAGGAGTGTTAAAGATTTCTTCTAACTGACCATCTCGGTCATAGACAAGAGCGATCTTCTTTTCATTACTATCATCATCAAGGTGTTCCATCCTCACCATGATGAATCCCTTGCCATCAGCTGAATACGAATCAAAGTAGTTTTGGGATTGTGTAGAAGAAATACACCAACGTGTAGCACGACCATAATAACACGAAGCGTCGACGGTCATGGGTCGGACAGCAAAGAAATCATCATTGTCGTAAACAATCTCTGACCCTTCCATCGCTGTCTCTTTTTTCTTTTGCCTTTTTTGTTTACTTGTATCACCAAGCTTATCCAACTCATCAAACAAATCTTTGACTGTCTTGTATTGGTAAAGATCTTTTCTTTTTAAGCGTTGTTTATTTAAGTGGAATTTCTTGGTGGCATCCTTTGTCTTTTCAATGAAATCCTGCCGTGCAGCATAAGATGTTTGATCTCTAAAAAAATCTGCCACCTTTTTAGCCATCCAGCCAAGATAAGCGTTATTGCCGCTAGGATCTTTTACTGATAAATCATCGATAATTCCTCTTTTATCAAGTTCAACGTATTTCTTTTTTACGTCCTCTAAACGTCCCTCTGCAAGAAGTTCTTCTTCTGTTAGAGTAGGTTTAACACCTTCGTTTAAGAACCCTCTCCATTTATTGTGATACAGTGGCATAAATTAATCTCCGTTAGTTTCTTTTATAAGTAGTTAAAATAATCAGTTAGGGAAATATTTTGCTTTCTTTGGTCGTTGAAGGTTACAGAACCTGTTACAATTATAGACCCAGATATTGTAGCATCGTCGGCGTATCTACTCATGGGTTATCTTACCAAATCAAATTTTCGGTAATAGACAGCGACATCCATAATAGCATCGGTGGTGACATTAGCATCAGAAAAATTCAATTTAATGTCCTGGGTCCCCGCCGTCCATAAATATCCAACACCACCAGCCGGCGGCCAAACCTCAATATTGTTAAAATAATACATGGTTCCTGAAACAATGGAAGAACCATCCCCTATTAAACTAAACTGCTCCGATGAAAAACCTCTAAACATGGTCTCCGTGGTGAGTCCATTATCCAAGGTAATGTTAGTAAGCTGATAGTCGGTTCCGGAAGACACCACTCCCACCGTGGTAAGTTTTACGATTAGTGTGTCTAATATCGCCCCCGCAGGAAGATCTAAAGTTGTATCGATTGGCGA
>Ga0098047_10001185_pt1 | contig 10735 bp, 4 predicted proteins | sample 12_taG_FD_92585 | JGI IMG/M metagenome (GOLD analysis project Ga0098047, IMG submission 92585) | Marine viral communities from the Subarctic Pacific Ocean - 12_ETSP_OMZ_AT15267 metaG | ecosystem: Environmental > Aquatic > Marine > Oceanic | place: Subarctic Pacific Ocean | collected 2015-01-16 | reverse complement strand
CTCGTGGTCAAACGCGATGTGGATGAATACTTAACGCAGTTTCCACACACAGACATCAATGCTAGTACCAATGTAATTACAATTGCTGGACATGGACTGCTCGACACAGATCAGATCAAGTTCACCACCGCAGACACGATGCCGGCAAATCTGACTTCTGGAACGACTTATTATGTGCGTGACAAGACAACAAACGATTTCAAAGTTGCAGCAGCTTCAGGTGGCACAGCAATCGATATTGATCAAGGAACCGGCCCGCATACTATTTACAAGAAAGATGTAGAGCAACGCTTTGTCGAGTTTCTGGAAGAGTTTTATGATAACAGCATGAGTGCAGACAATGCTCATTTTGTAGATTGTGGAGCCTACTATTCCGGCGCAAGTGCCAGCACGCTCACCGGCCTGCATTATATCGAAGGAGAAACACTTTCAGTGCTAGGAGACAATGCAGATCAGCCAGATAAAACAGTAAGCGCCGGCCAGCTTGCGCTCGCGCTTGCAGTAACGAAGGCGCGCGTGGGATTCGCATATGAAAGCGACATACAAACGCTAGCGCTTGCAATAGGAGATCCCAGCACTCAGACATCAATTGGTAATAAAAAGCGCATACACCGCATCCATATCAAGCTGCTAGACACAATGGGACTGAAGTATGGGATCGATAGTTCTGATCTCACAACAGAATCCTTCCGTTTGACCAGTGATCTTATCAGCACTGCACTTCCACTGTTCACAGGTGACAGAGAACTAACAATGCCAGGAGTCTATGATTCTCTTGGTGAGATTTATCTCAGGCAGGATCAACCGTTTCCGAGTTCGATTCTGCATGTAGCCATTGACTATGAAACGAATGAGTAAGTTATGACAGGTCTTGAAATAGCAGCAATAATAATGGCAGTGAAAGGTGTAGGCGATCTTATAAGCACGCAACAGCAAAGTCAGAACACCCAGCGCGGGCTTAAAATGCAAAGCCGCCTTTTAAAACAGCAAGCAGGGAGAAGGATTGCACTAGGCGAAGAGAACGCGCAAAACCTCCTAGCACAAGGAGAAGACCAAGCGCGCATGATCGAGTACACAGGAGGATACCAACTCGCCTATTTACGTGATCAAGGGAAGCGCAGTGTTAGCGATATGACCTCTAAAATCGGAAGCAGTGGAGCAGTTGTCAGTTCAAGAAAAAACGTGCTTATGACTCAAATGCTGGCAAACAAGCTGAATGAAACAATAGCGACTAAAAACATAGCGATTAAATCTGCTTCTGTCCGCCGCCAAGCTGATCAGAGTGCTTCAATGGTTCGCAAACAAGCAGAATATGATGCTCAATCCATTCTTACTCAATCAACAATGGCGAGCTACGGTGCAAGAAGCGTAGCTCAAGCGCTCCCCTGGCAAATGGCTTCAGGTGTGCTAGGGACTACAGGCAACATTATAGGTATGGATTACATGTCAGGAGTAAAAGGCAACAAGCAAACAACACCAATTTTCGGATTTGATGTGGGCTAATATGGCAAAATTAAAATTCAGACAAGCATCAGAGTTGCCGGATTCCCAGGCATATGCGAAAGCACCTGGACAGTTGCGTTTGCCACCTGCTCCAGATGTGATGCGGCAAGTCAAGTACCAGAATATGCCTTGGGAAGCAGTAAAGAATGCAGGTAATTCTCTCCAGCAGATTGCAAATATGGCATTCGACTACCATATTTATGATCTTGAAAAAGCAAACCGCGAAGAGAAAGTTGCCCAAGCAGATGCGCTAGATGATGCTGCTTCGCGAATGGCAGACTTCATGCTGGAACAGGAGAAAAAATACCAAGATCCAAATGCCTATGCGGGATTTGTTCAAGAAGCAGCGCGAGAGGGTATACCATTTAACCAATACATTAACCAACAGCAGAAGAAGGAACAGAAGGAAAAGATTTCGGATATCATGGCGCTTCCTGAATATAGCGGAATGATCGAAAATGATGCGAAACTCAAAAAGCGATTTGAAACCAGGCTAGCAAATGTCTCGCGCTCAAGTGCTAGAACAATTGCTGCGTATGGGCGTGGTGCTGAGTCTCAAAGGTTAAATCTAAGCGAATCCAATGCAAGAGTTGAAGCTGTTATAAAAATCAAACAAAGAGCGTTTGATGTCGGTGTCACGACTAAGTTTTGGATCTCAAGGAATGATGTAGATTTAGCCCAACAGAGCGCTCAAGTATTCGATAAAGTGCTAGATCAGGTTTATACCGAGTTTGAAGGTCAGTTTGACACGCCAGAAAAGAAATCAGCATTCAAGAATTATCTTAGAAACCACTTCTACGACAGCAAAAACAAGCTCAAGTCTGAAGTCCTCACTGCCGACCTGAATGAGCATCAGCAAAATGTTGTCGATGCAATCAAGGATGCTGAAAACATCTTTGTTGCAAAGATGGGGAATCTTGAGATTGGAAATTTATTAAGTGATTCTGCGAATGTAAAAGACACAAAAAAAGCACTGCAAGCTGTTCAAGAAAGTATTGCTGGAGCAGCAAAAGAGGCAGTAAAGAACGCAGGAATAAAGTTTAAAAAAGACAAAGAGAAAACCACACAAGATATTACACGCCAACTGCAAAGCGTTTTTTTGAGACAATCACCACAAGAATTACGGAATGTTGTTTCTTATGTAAGGCGCAGAGAAAATGAGATCAAAACGCAAGAATCTCAAGACTTGGAGATTAAAAAAAGAGATGCGATAACAGAAATTGGTGTTCGATCAGCTAATGTAGAAGAGGCATGGCAACGAGGTGATATAAATGCAACACAAGCGCGTAGTCAATTAGAGCAAATTACCAAGGATGTCCACTCAGATTTTAAAGTTACTCCTGAAGCCGGCACACCAGAAGAACAAGTTCAAAAAAATTACAATAAAGACCTATTAAGCACCCTTCAAAGCAGAACAAAAGCCCTAGCAGGCAGTCTCCAAATCGGTCAGGTATCAGTTGACAAGAGTACTCAAGCAGAAATAGATGAGCGTATTCAAAATGAGCGCATACGCATAACAGGTGAAGCTGCAACTGATCTTGCGAGAGGGATTGACAAGATCAAGCTCAAGCTCCAGGCAGGTCAGGGTAGACAAAACCAGCGCCCGCAGGATGTTGTTGCTGAAATACAAGCTCTGCGTGAAGAGATCATTCAAAAGCATGTTAGTGATTTTTCAGGGTTAAATGACCCTTTCAATCCTGACACAAAGGTAGACACAAGGCTTGAAAAACTTCTTACAAGTGAACTTGACAAAATAGGGCTTTCTGATGAAGAGACTTTATCTCTTATGCTCCAGCAGTCCCAAATCCAAAGGAAGACACAGACCGCCGCGAATAAGGTATATAAAGCAGTTAAAGCAGAAGCCGTAAAGCTACTAGACCGCAAGCAGACCCCCGACCTGGATCTTGGTACAGCAGTTAAATCTTTAAACGAGTTTGCAAACAACCAAATGCAAACTGAGTCTAAAGCATGGGGAGACTCTGACTATCCGATTATTGGTCAGAACCTGTTGGAAACTTCAGAGTTCACATCTCAGATCCCTACGATCCAGGCAAACTTCCAGAAAGAGATAAATCGCAGATCAAGCCAGCAGAACATCGATGCAACTTATGAAGCAGTTGAGAACATCATCATTGAACGTACAGACCTTGGTGAGCTAGGGCCACAAGTCCGTGACTTTGAAGATGAAGCGAACTGGCTTGTTGGCCGTGACCAGAAAGATGTGCATGCGCGTGCAATAGCATTCAAGTTTTCAAAGCTTGTCGAGTCAGGTGATATGGAGCTTATACCTGCACGGCAAGCAGTGGATACAGCGCTCACGCGCATGGATGATATGGATGCTAACAAGATGATTCTTAACAACCCCAGGCGAGCATTGGAGCTTCTTAAAGGCGAAGGGTTCCCGAAGCTACAAGATGCTTACCGTAGGAGGCTTATTAATGCTGCTGAAGGGAATGTAGCAGACGAAGATGCGATAGATGCTTTTACAATTAGCACCTATGTTGATAATCACTTCCGAAACATTCGCAAAAATCTGCCGGTAACTGATCGTTTAAGTGAACTTGAAGGAAAGATAGAACCTTCACGCATTAATGCTCTCCGAGGTCAAGAAGTCTACGAAAAGTTGCTAGCAGGGCTTAGTTATGGGACAAGTGATTCTAGCATACCTGAAGAATATGAGCCTGATCGGCCACTCAAGTACAAATCAAAGGCAGCATTAGCAGCGATCCGAAAAGACTTCCAAAGCGATGCCTGGTTTCAGTCTGTAGATTGGGAAACCCAAAACATTAATAGTGAATTAGTAAACAAGGAGCATCTAGGGACAGCCTGGAAGAACATTGAAAGGCAAATGGACGATACTCTTAAAATCCGAGAAACACCTAAGACCAGAGGGATGCGCGCAGCAGAGCGTTATGGTGAGCTTTTTGGGAATCAACCACCTCCAGAGCCTGCAAACGAAGAACAAGCACTATTAGCACAAGTCGCCCCAGAAGTTTTTTCTATGCTACAGCCGGAAAGGATGAAGTTCATGGAAGCCGAGCAGCTTCTTTATGATCCCAACCGCAGGCCGGTTCTTTTTTCTGCAATAGAATTTGAAGCTATGGATAAGCGCTGGGCAGAACTCGGCCCAGATGGGCGCACCAAGTTTCTCTCAGGGCTTGAAAGCCTTGCAGGCAATAAGGCAGCGGCGGTGCTAGAGGATCTGGATGAAAATACAAAGATCGGATACGAGATGCAGTTTTATGGAGATGTGAAGTTCAACACAGATGCATCGCTTCACCTCCATATGGCTATGGTAGATTCAGATGAAGCCCTGAATAATCGAGCATTCCCTTCGGAAAAAGAAGATAGGAAAGCTGCGCTTGCTGATTTTGACGATTCTTTTGATAGCGATGCTTCTAACGGGAATATAGGTAGTTATTTAAGGAACTTCCCAGTATCAGATGAACGTGAAGCGCGGCGAGATGTTATTAGAAAGGTTGCTAAAGTAAAAATGGCTATTGCGCGTGATAGTAAGGTTGAGCTAACGCCAGATAATGCTTTCAAGGCAGCTATGAAAGACCTTGTGCATGATAACTGGGTGCTAGCGCCTAGTGGCCCTTCAGTTAAAAGTACGTTCCAAGTTCCAAGGGAAAGGTTGGACATTCGTGTGCAGGAAAAACCTGAACGTATCACAGATGCGCTGATGCGGCATTTAAATGAATTAAGCAAGGGTGGGCAGCTTAATGAGGCTGCTAAAATTATCCATAACGAAGATAAAATGAGCTTCTGGGTTAATGCCCCTGACAACTCAGGGTTGATAGCAATGGGAGTTATGACAAGCGAAGACTCTATAGCGGGCGAAACTGGTGTATTAGGATGGCTAGCAACTGGTGAAGATTTTGGGTTACAAGCATATACACGACTCTCAATGCGCCCGATCCTTACAAAAAACGGACAGGTCATCAAGCTGTCTTGGGATGAAATAGGAGACAAAGCATTGCGTGAACACGCGACCAGAAGGGGGTACACGCTTAATGAATTGCTTTTAATAGATGAAGGAAAAGGCATACCAATGCCAGAAGACTACCAATTCGATGAGGAGTAATGGGTTTTTATAGCAAATCATATCTGTATCAGCCTAGTCAGGAAGAAGAAGAAAAGTTCCTGCGTGGTTACTCCCCTGGTTTCTGGCAGATGTCAGGATTTGGGACAGAGGACAGCTTTGCAACTAGCACCATTGGATTAGGCTCTAGCATGCTTGAGAAGAGCCGAGTGGATAGTTCAGGCAGGAAATTCATAGAAGAGCAGTGGCGTAACAGTGCGCATTATCGGCCAGGACTGAAGTACCAGGAAGGGATGACAGAAGAAGGCGCTGAGCTTCTAGCAGATCGTTATGACAATCGCCAAATGAGCGAGTTCATGTTGGAGCGCTCTGGAGTATCAGGATGGTTCGGCTACATAACAGGCTCAATCATGGGCGCAATCCCTGATCCTGTGAACTTGCTTCCTTTTGGTTTTATTCTAAAAGGCCGGCACATGCTAAAGCTTGGCAAGCTAGCAACAAAAGTACGCACAGCAACCAATCGCGTTGTGGAGCGCGGGCTTGGCAGGATGGCAATGGGAGGATTTGAAGGCGGTATGGGCGCGCTGGCATTGCAACCTCTGCTTTCAAGTGAGCGTGCAATGTTTCAGGAAAAACATGATGCTAGATCAGCCGCGCTTGATGTGCTGGTTGGAGTAGGTGCAGGAGTTTTTTTCGCAGGTGGCATGGAAGGCGTGCGCCGTTTGACAAGAAAAGAATTCAGCGTGCGTGGCGAAGGTGACGATCTCACGGTATCTGCACGCGATGGTTCAGAGTCTCCAATAAGAAGCTCAATTGTGCGTGAGCTTACTTCAGAAGAACAAGTGCAGGCTGCGCGGAGCGCGGTAGCAAGTGTTAGTGAAGGTAAATCCCCAGATGTAGCACAAGCGCTTCCAGATCGTGCTGAAGCTAGCCCGACTTTAACTTCTCGTTTCTCCGAAGATACCCCGATTCAAGACCCTGGTGATAAGCACTGGTACTTGACAGACCAGGATGGCGCAATCATGGGGATATACAACAAGCTAGCAGATGCCAAACAAGGCATGAGTTTTCGGCTCGTAGGCAAAGGCACAGGAGTTTACGAGTTCTTGGATGAAAGCGGTCAAGCGCTCTATGTCGGCAAGAAGAGAAGCCTTATGGATGCAGACATGGAAAGCGCCTTTCTAGGCGATCCAGAGCAGGATGTAGCAGCCAGAGCGCGCTTTTTTGAGCGCCAAGGTCTTGATCCTGAAAGCCCGCCATCAGTTAGTGACCAGCCCAAAGTGCCAGATATTCCTCGTCCATTAAAAAAACGATATGGGCCAGATTGGGAAAAACGGGAAGATGCTTCAGAGATTAAAAAAGCTTTTAACAAACAAAAGTCTGCGCGCGCTAAAGCGCTAAAGGAACACAAGCTTCATGTAGAAGAAAGCAATCAGCGCTTTCGCTGGGAAGAAGCACAGAAAGAATGGGATACAAGGGTTGCAGACAAACCAGACTTCACAGCAATCAGCGAGCCTGAACCGCAACCTTTAGGCGGGCCAAAGCAAGACGAAGCTGCAATAGATATAGAGATGCAAAGGGCCGATGCAGAATGGGGCGCAGCACAAGATGGGAACCCCGCGACTGTTGAAGAAACCAAGCTACTTGAAAGTGCTGACAGCGATGCACAAAGGCATCAACAGGTCGGAGATGCCGCCGAAGAAGTAGCTGCTTGCGTGATAGCCGCATGAGTACGACAAAGTGCGCCGATCTGGCGATAAAGAAATTCAATCTGGAGCAAGACGATGCAGATGCGTTGGTTGAAATGATTCGTGATCGTGCTAAGTCCTTCCGTGAAGGTGATGTGCGCGTCACGATCAAACAGCTTGCCAAGGTTATAACAGCAGAACAGAAATTCTTTGCACGCCAGAAGAAGCTTTCCGCGCGCCGTAACATCTTAAAAGAGCGCGAGAAGAATGCGCTTATGCTTTTCCAAGGCGAGCTAAAGCCTAAAAGTTGGCTTCAGAAGAAGTTCAAGCAATACAACATGCGGGATGCAGGATTTCTTGATGCGAACCTTAAAGCCTTTCTAGCAGGGAGTACACATCAGCGCTACATGGGGCAGCTTTCCATACATGGCCGCCAGCTAGCGAGGTTCCGAGACAACTATAACAGTATCTTCCGGCATGTAATGAAGGTTCGTAATCTCAAGGATTCAGAGCTTCATAGCTGGGTGAATGATGAGCAGAATATCAACGATGTTGTTTTAGAACTTTTCGGCCCGAATGGCGAAGGATTTAGCATCGAGAATCCGTCCATGAAATCAAATAACGAAACAGCATTTGAGTTCGCGCGTGCTTACGTTATGAGCAAACGCAAGATGGTGGATGAAATCAATGCAGAAGGTGGCACAATCGGCTGGCTGGAAGATCATGTTACATCTCAGTACCACGATCAGGTTCGTGTGTTTGAAGCCGGCAAAGACCAGTTTAAGAGTGATTTAGTGCGCATGCTCAACGAAGAAAGAACCTTCGGGATTATGTCTGATGCAGAGCGCGATAAGTTTCTTGATGCAGTCTATGAGAACATCGTTTCAGGTAAACGGCGTGTTACAGATGATGCACCGTTTATGAAGTCCCCACAGTCTTTGGTGACAAAGCTAGCACAGCATAGGAAGCTTCATTTTAAGAGCGCTGATGCTTGGACTGCATATCAAAAAATGTACGGTCATAGAGATATTAAAACTGCGCTAATTAATGGATTGAAAAACCTGGGTGATGAGACAGTGCTGATTCAGCAGATGGGTACAAATCCTGATGCAATGATGGAAAAATTAATCGCACACGCGCAGCAAGCTCACATCAAAGCAGGTAAGACTCCTGACAGCTTCGATACTGCTGGAATCCGCGCACGCTATAAGCAAGTGACCGGCGAGGCATACCATATTGACAGCGATTCTTATAAAGCCCCTACGATAGCGCGATATACCGGCTATTGGCAGGCATGGCAGAACATGGCGAAGCTCGGCAGCGCAGTGATCGCTAGCATCTCTGATATTGGCAGTATTCTACAAACAGCAGCCTATAACGGCATGAACCCGTTTGAAGCGATCTCAACACATTTCAGCAATCTGATGCGCCGGTATGACCGTCAGGAGTTGCTTGAAGCGCTTAGCTATCTGGATGAAGGTTTTGAGCATATCATCGGTGGCTTCCATAACAGATTCGGTGCAGGCGATTACATGCCTGGGATGGTTTCAGACATGCAGGATAAATTCTTTCGCTGGAATGGATTAACGGGCTGGACGAATGCTAACCGAAACTCTTATTCGCTCATGATGTCTAAGTTCTTAGGCAAGCAGTTGAGCAATACCTATGAGCAATTAAATGTGAACACCAAGCGTGCGCTTCTTCAATATGGTCTAGGCGAGCGTGAATTCAACATAATAAGGCAGGCGGGGACGAAAGAAGTTAAAGGCCCACAGGGGCAGTCCAGACACTATTTAACGCCTGACATCATTGATGATCTAGCAGAAAGCACCAGTGATGCTGCGCTCAAGCAGGAATACGCAGAAACCGCTAATCGTTTGCGTGTTTATTTTACTCAGGAAGCGCGCATTGCAGTGCCAGAGCCAGGAGCAAACGAGCGCGCATTTCAGGTCGCAAACAGTGAGCGTGGCACTCTTGGAAGATCAACGCGCGAACTCTTCTGGCAGTTTCGTAGCTTCCCGCTGACCTACATGATGAAAATGGGGCCACGCTATCAGCAGATGGGGAAAGGCTACACGATGGCTAGCATGATAGGGATGACGATGCTGGGCTACACAGCAATGAGTATTAAAGATATTTTAAAAGGCAAGAAGCCACGCACAATAGATCCAACAGACCCGATGGCGTACAAGACTTATGTAGCCGCATTTACTTACAGCGGAGCCGGCGGGATCGTTGGAGACTTTATTCTAAACGATTTCGGCAGGTACGGAGTTGATGTTGCAGGCGTGCTAGGCGGGCCGACTGCAAGTGTGTTTGAAGACTTTGCCACTTTTGCGAGCGCGCTAGCTACAGGTGACGATTCTGCATCTAAAGCATTCAATGCAGTTGTGCGAAATGCACCTTATGCAAACCTTTATTATACAAGGACTGCGCTTGACTACATGATCCTGTATAATCTGCAAGAGGCATTTAATCCAGGCTACCTTCGTAGGATGGAGCGCCGGATGAAGCGGGATGCAGGTCAGGAGTTTATTCGTGAACCTATTGATATGCGGCCAAAAAGCAACAAAACACGCCGTGCAACCTGGGATTATGGCCCGAAACAGCTTCAAAAGATAATGCGATGACAGTATCAGCAACCACTGAAACCAGAAAACAATACACTGGGAACGCTAGCTATACGACTAGCACCGATTTTACTGCTGCTTTCAAATACCTTGATACTTCCGAGATTAAGGTAACGCACACCAATGCTAGCACCAGCGAAGACACAGCTTATGTTGAAGGCACGCACTATAGCGTTCAATCGGGCGCGGCTGCTACTAGCGTGACTATTAGGTTCCTTACCAGCTACGTTCCTACTGCTACTACTGAATACATTACAATCCACCGCGAGACTGCTTTTAGTCAGCTTACCGATTACACAGAAGGCTCGGCTTTAGATGCTGAAACGCTAGAGCAGAACTTCGATAAAGCAATCATGCTCATACAGCAGGTGAATAACAACCTGACGGATCTTAATATTAGTTTTAGTGGGACTAATGATTTTAACTCTACTGCGGCTGCGGCGAGTGAAATCGTAACGAGCAAAGCCTTGCGAGCTAACAAGGCTTTGGGTTTCGATGTAAACGGTGACATTGAAGCAACTCAAGACATCGGCACTTTCCGCGGGAACTGGGCAGCTTCAAGCGCATACATTGTCTCAGACTTAGTAAAAGATGCTTCCAATAACAATATTTATATATGTAATACAGCTCATTCTTCTACAGGTTCCACTCCTGTTTCAACTAACACAGATGTTGCTAAATGGACTTTAATCGTTGATGCGGCTACTGCTACGACTTCTACGACTACGGCTTCAGAATGGGCATCAAAAACCTCTGGGATAGTAGCAAGCACCGATTATAGTGCAAAAGCTTATGCCATTGGAGGTACAGGTGTAACTACATCTTCTGGCAAGGGTGCCGCTAAGGAGTGGGCAACCACAACTGGAGGT
>Ga0098047_10001183_pt1 | contig 10747 bp, 22 predicted proteins | sample 12_taG_FD_92585 | JGI IMG/M metagenome (GOLD analysis project Ga0098047, IMG submission 92585) | Marine viral communities from the Subarctic Pacific Ocean - 12_ETSP_OMZ_AT15267 metaG | ecosystem: Environmental > Aquatic > Marine > Oceanic | place: Subarctic Pacific Ocean | collected 2015-01-16 | reverse complement strand
ATAAAGGTGAACCTTTACCAAGTTAGCAACAGCGTCTAGTGTTGCAAATTTTCTTACCCCTCCCCTAGCAATTTCTAAGGTATTATTATTGTTAGCCTGTTTAGAATCATCTTTACACGCCACCAACAACCAGCCATCCTTGCAGCGTGTTGCTAGTAGCGTGTCTATAGCATTATATTCAACTAGTTTTTTTAATTCCTGTAATTGCATTTGCTATTCTCCTTCTAAATCTTCACCTATATTTTCAATTATTTGTTCACTTAATGACTCTTTCATCATTGGTATTAAAAAGTCCACACAATAAGCAACACCACCATATCCGATTGCATATAATTCGTGTATTTCAATTAAATCATCAGAGCCTTCACAACAGTCATTTGGATCTGCTCGTATAATTTGAGGCTCTCCTATGTCAAAGGTATAGTAAACCTCCGCTTCAAACTCTACTGCATTAATGTAGATAAATACATCTTCCTTATGCGTATAATCAAAAGTTTTTATGTTGCTATCATTTGATCTAAGTTCTTTGTAATGAGTCATGATATTTATCTCTCTGTTTGTTTATTAATGGAAATGGTGAAGAGCTTCAAAAAGATCTTCAAGCACTGCTGTAATCTCCATAGCATCATCTCTAAAAGACTCTGTAAAATCTTCACCCCACCAGTAACCCTCAACCTGTTGAGTGACTGTATTAATCCAGATATTCGGACCACCAAAAGCAACTAAAACTCTAGCGCCTTTGAACGAACCGTCTGAATTAAGAGCATATTCAATATCAAGAGCCTCAGACAAATATTCATAACCTGATATGTATTCGCCCTCTTCATAACCCTTATTATAATCAGGATCTGCTTTCACCCCGTTTTCAATATCATTAATAATTGATAATACATTTTCTCTTAAATTGTCTTTTGTAGTAGTCATGATTTTTCTCTCTCTGTTTGTTTGATGAATTAATAATAGAACCGATTTATGAAACTGTCAAGACAAAAACACAAAAATGTTAAAATAATTTTTAGATGTTGCGCTAAATAGCCGTTAACCTAATCTTCACTAAGCTTTATAAATTCCCACAACTTATAGTCTAAAGCGGTAGCTAATTCCTGTAATTTAGAAACAGATAAACTTCCGTTTCTTGTTACTTGAGAAATATATGACGGAGTTACCTTTAATAGATTGGCTAAATCTTTCTTTTTCATATCTCTACTAGCTAAGGCAATGTTAAATGATTTTTCTAAGTTTATAGTCATGCTGTATTTCTCTATAGTTAATTTAATTAACCTTATAGTAATGTATAAGAATAATAAAAGCAAAGGTTGATTTGTTTTTAAATTAATTTGATTAAGCTCTTGACTTAATTTGCTGTTGGCTCTATATTGGTAAGTATGTTTTATGGAGGCAATTATGAATATAGATAATTTAACACTTAACAAAATGCAAAGAGATACAGTTTTAATGGCGGTCAAGCTTGAGCTTGTAGAGTTATTAGCTGAGGCAAGAAATTATGATTTTTCTACCTCACCTATTCGCGGTGCTATCTGGAATAGGATTGATAAAATTGATGAGCTTTTAGATGGCGGAAGTTATGAGCTTGAAGCTAACCTAGATCACATAACAGAGAATCAAAACAATGAATAAATCAGAATCAGTAGTAGAATTATTTAAAGCACTTTCTAAATTTCAGGGAGAATTAGAGAATGTAGAGAAAAGCAAGTCAGGGCATGGCTACAAGTATGCTACTTTAGGTAATTGTATTGATGCAGCAAAGGCACCTTTAGCCAGTAACGGCTTAAGTGTTTCTCAATTAATGGGTAGTAATGATAAGGGCGAGAGCACTATGCAAACAGTGTTAGCCCATGAGAGTGGGGAATATATCTCAAGCATTTGTGTTATGCCTATTGCTAAGCTTGCTGGTGGTGGGGCTAGTAACCCTGCTCAGATTTTAGGTGCTAGCATTACCTATATGAGGAGATATCAATATGCAGCTATCATAGGTTTAGCTCAAGATGACACTGACGCAACAACATTAACTAATGTAGATAAAGAATGGATCAAAGGTGTTCGTGAAGGTACGGCAAGTCTTGATAACATCAACGATAGAAAATACAGAAAATTTATAGAGAGTAATTTGTAATGAATATTTTCCTTGATATAGAAACGCTGCGTAGCTCAGAAAAAAATAGGTTAGAGATATTAGATGAGGTTAGAAATAACTTTAAAGCTCCAAGCTCATTAACAAAAGTTCAAGCTGCTGCGGATTTAGGTATTGAGGATAAAGATGAGATAAAATTTACAGCTAAGTCTGTGATGATTTCTCTTTGGGAAAAAGAATTAGCAACAGAAAAAAGTGAAAGCGTAGCTCAAGATAAGTGGGAGAAAACAAGTTTTAATCCTGAAGTTTCCGAGATAGCGTGTATATGTATCGGTTGGTATGATGGTGACATTTATAAAAAGGCTGCGTTTGCACAGGATGATTTTGTTAATGAGTTAGAAATGCTGGAAGAATTCCATTTTACTATTAACAATATTTGTTCTAGGCACGGAGCACAAATTACAAAACCTAAATTTATAGGTCACAATATAGCTAAGTTTGATTTGCCATTCCTTTGGAAGCGTTCAGTTATTAATGGCGTTGAAACCTGTAAGGATGTTAAGTGGATTGATTCAAGACATGGCGTAAACTGTTTTGATACCATGGTTGCATGGGCTGGGTTTGGTAAAAGTATAAGTGCTGATAACTTATGTAAGATTCTGAATTTAAAAGGAAAAACTAAAGGCATGGATGGCTCTAAGGTTTTTGATACTTGGCAGGTTGATAAACAAAAAGTAATAGATTATTGCTGCGATGATGTAGCTTTAGTGAAAGAAATTTATAAACGTTTAAATAAATAGAAGGTGTAAATCATGAGTAAAGTAGCAGTGAACTTAAGAATAGATGTGACAAAAATAGACAAAACAAGATTGTTTATTGGTCAAAAAGGAACGTACCTAGATGCCGTGATCTTTGTTGATTTAGATGAGTTAGATCAGTATGGAAACAGTGGTATGATAACTCAAAATGTAAGCAAGGAAGAAAAACAAAGTGGAGTTAAAGGGAATATTCTAGGTAATGGTAAGGTGTTTTGGCGTGACGATCAACAAGTTCAACAAGCACCACAACAACAAGCACCACAACAACAAGCGCCTGATAAGTCAAAAGTTGAAATACCGTTTGATGATGATGTACCTTTTTAAAAATATAAACTAATTTCTAATGAGGCTTATACGTGCTTTTGTATATGATTTAGTATTACGAAAGCACAACCTCTTTTAGATAAAACGTCAGAGGATAAGAAGATGAAACTAACTTTAAGTGAGGAAGACTTTAGAAGAATCAAACCTCCACATTCTAATGACAACTGGTGTGCAGGGGAAGATTGCCATGGTAATAACGCTATGTCTTCCGTTGAAAAAGGGAAGCTATACAGAAACCAAATTATAGAACTATTAGAAAATATAAATGTTGTCACAATTAATTGTATCTCTGAAGAATTAGATATAGGTAAAAAAGTGGTAGCTAGTATAGTTCAAAAGATGTATAAAAATGGAACACTAAAAAAAGAAGGAAAAATAATAGGGAGTACTGGACGTAAATCTACTGGTTACAAGTTAGGGAAAAAAGAATTTAACAACTAAGTTCTTGTATTTTGCTTGAGGAATGTATGATGAAGTTATTAAATAAAATCACTAAAGATATTTATGATATCGGCACAGACAAACAAAAGGCTGTGATTGATAGTTTACGTGAAACAAATAGCAGCGCTGAAACTGCCAAGTTATTAGGCTATTCTAGTTGCTCTACTGTACGTAAATACATAACTCAACTATTAAAAAAAGCAGCTAAACGCGGAATAGCACCGTACGCTGGTATGACTAAAGAAGTTGCAGAAGGTTTTACCACTAAAAGAGTTTCAACTTTTTATAATGAAGCTGGTGAAGTTAGCCGTCAATGGCATATACAAGAGCCTGAAAAGGTTAAGCAGTTGGAGTTATTGCGAGAGCTATCGAGCAGCCTCCTTAGTGATCTTAAACCTTTATCTACAACCCCTATATCGGAAAACTACACCGCAACATCCGATGATCTTATGGTTAATATCCCAATTGGCGATGCCCATATAGGTATGCTGGCATGGGGAGAAGAGTGTGGCGAAGATTACGATTTAGAATTAGCAGAATCCATACACAAAAATGCGGTTGATATGTTAATCAGTCAAACACCTAACGCCAGCCATTGTACTATTATTGACCTAGGTGATTACATTCACTCCGACAACCTTGAAGGTACAACATCAAGAAGCGGTCACTCATTAGATGTAGATGGACGCTATCATAAAGTTATTCGTGTAGCTATTCGTGTGGTTCTTTACTATATAAAACAAGCGCTTAAGAAATTCAATAAGGTTGCATACCGAGCAGAAATGGGGAACCATAATGATATCGGATCTATCTGGATGCAGGAACTTCTTAGTGTATTGTTTAAGGATGAGCCGCGCGTAACGATAGGCAACAAGGCAGGCAATGTATTTTACTGGCAGCATGGGCAATGCTATTTTATGTCGCATCATGGACACCAGATTAAAGGCGATAGATTATATCAATTATTCGCTAAGCAAATCATGGACAATAACATTCAAACTAAATATAGAAAAATATATCTAGGTCATGTACACCACAAGTCAGCTAATGAGAATGCTATTTGTGAGATAGAAACATATAGAACACTGGCTGCTAAAGACGCTTATTCTGCTGGTGCTGGCTATCATGCTGGGCGCAGTATTACCGCAGAAGTATGGCACAAAGACTATGGTGAAGTCTCAACTGTAAACGTTACTATCCCAATGTTAGAAGATAATTAATTTAAAATAATTTGATATAAAACTTGCTCTTTTAAAATAGTTTGAATATACTTATATTAAGTATTTATATATGTTAAAGGAGATTTTGTGACACCATCAAAACAAGCTAAAGAATTAGGTTTAAAATCACTAACTCAAGTTAGCGAATTAACAGGGCAGAGTTTGCAAACTTTAACTAATTGGTTTAACGATAAACCATATCTATTTGAAATTGTCCTTCTTGGTTGCGTTGTTAAATTAAAATAATTTTTCTCAAAGGTGAGTGTTATGGCTAAAATGACTAAAGAGGAAATAGAGGAATATCAAAAAAACATAAAACCTTACGTGAAAGGTATTGATGTGGATGTAACTTTAGATGATGTTGTTATTCATGGGTTAGTAAGTGATTGTGTAAAGATAGCCAATACGGCATTAAAGAAATTAATAGAGAGTGATAATAAAGAATAAGGTGTGAAAGGGGATGATTATGAAAAACTATTTTAAAGGCAAAATGACTTTTCATTTTAAAGAATATCAATTATCTATAGACAGCAATAAAGAAAAAGCTGCTAATCACCACCTTAATGAATACTTATATTATAAACAAATGTTCGAATCAGACAGAGAATTTACCGATGAAGAAAACTAATCAAACAGGAATAATAGAAATTCGCAATGCTGAACATCAAAGATGTCTAGATGATGTCGCAGCCTTTGAAGCTGCTGGAGGCGTGATTCAACGCTCTAGACCTTTAAAGCATGATCCTTTAAAAGATAATATTAAATATCCAAATCCTGAACACAAGCTTCATATGGAAGATATGACACAAGAAGAAAAAATAATATACGCATTAAGCACTTACATTTCGTGTACATCTAAACAGTTAACTTGTTTTACTGGGGTTAACAGAAAAAAGGTTTTCTCTTTTGCTAGGGTTTTGCAGAACAAAGGATTAATTGAACGTAAAAGTAAGTTAGGTCAAGAAACTATTTTTTATTGGTTGATGAAATTATAATTATGAGTAGCAATTTATTTTTACTGTCGGCCGAAGATAGAAGGAATATAGAGCTACAGCGCCAAGCCTCTTTATTGATTTACAATATGCGTAAAAGGAAAATAACCAGAAATAATATATTGATAGAGATTGATAAGCTAGATAAGTGCGAGCAAGAGAAGTTTAAATGGTACTTAAATTTTTATAAAAACAAGAGGTTGGCATGAAATATTCTTATGATGAACTACTATCATGGTTGGAGTCTAATAAAGATAAAGAAGCTAAAGGAGTGTTGGCTTTGATAGACGCTTTACAGGAAGAGATTTATGCTACAGATGATTTTTACTGTGAGGCTTTGGAACCTTTTAATCATACGAATATGAAAACAAAACAGTAGTTGTTTGTTGGAGGTTGTGATGATAATTAAAGCGATAATGAATGATATAATAATATTATTATCTATAGTGTCGATATTATATTTTATTACAAGTAGTGACGCAGCTTCTTTTATAAGACATTTAGAATCTACTATTAAGATCAATATAGAAGAAAGAAAGAGCGTCGATGATTGTTTACCAAATAGTCATTATATATATTGTTCAAATCCTAAAATCACTTTGTGAGGTTTTTATGGTTGGTTGCAATAGCATTGGAAAGGAAGAGATTTACAAGCGAAAACTCGCAAGTGATGAGCGTGATAATACTGACCTTTTAACGCGTCACACTTCTTCTAATAGTAATAGTAAAGCCTCAGAGATAAGGGACTTTAAAGATGGATTGGAAATAAAAAAATTAGAAGATAATGATATAAAGGAATATTTCTATAAACTATTAGAGGAAGAATAAATGTATCATTTAGGGCATAAATCAAAATCCCACCTAGAAGGCGTGGATAGTAGAATTGAAGAGATCATAGTTTTAGCATTAAAGATTACTAGAATTGATTTTGGAATACCAAAGTCTGGGGGTTTACGTACAGCAGAGCAGCAATTAGATCTTTATAATAAAGGGCTTTCTCGCTGCGATGGTTATAGCTTAAAGTCTTATCATCAGTCTTCATTGGCTTTTGATGTATATGCTTATATTGATGGCAAGGCTAGCTGGAATAGAAACCATCTAACAACTGTAGCGACAGCGTTATTACAGGCTGCCAGCCAACTAGGTTATCCCTTAACATGGGGTGGCAATTGGGAGTCTTGGCAAGATTACCCACACTTTCAACTGAGTTAGGAGTTTTTATGAAATGGTTAGCAGATATAGCTTCGGGCTTAATATCCCCAGTGACAAACTTTTTTGCTAAAAAGAACGAAAACAAAACAAGAATAAAACAACAACAAATTCAACGCCTTATGGATTCAGATGATAAGGAGGCTGAGTGGGAATCTATCCAAGCAGAGAATAGCGATAATTCATGGAAGGATGAATGGATCACTTTGATAATAACACTGCCTATACCAACAATTTTTATAGCTGTTATTATATCGGTGTTATTAGAAAACCCTCTCTTTGCTGAGGCGGCTCGCGCAGGAGCTATGGCAATAAAAGAGTTAGTACCTAATTACGCCGAAGTACTATATATCGTTTGTCTTGCAGCTATAGGAATAAAAGCGGTTAAAAAATGATATAATGTAAAATGAATTTATACTTAAGAGGAAATTCAAAATGGAAAATATGTTTAGTTTTTTATCAAACGAGCTACCTTTAGAAGTTCTAGGTATGCTACTTGCTGTGAGTGTTGCAGTTCTGCGTATGGGTTATAGTAAAAAGGAATCTAACCTTGTACGCCTTGTTGTTGAATCTTTATATTGTGCTATGCTTAGTTTAGTTGTAAGTGTACTTATAATGTATTTCGGCTTAAATCTTAACTATACTCTTCTTGTTAGTGGTTTGATTGGTTATTTAGGAAGTGTAAAAGTAAGAGGTATGCTTCTTTAATTTACATATAGGAAGTTTAAGTAATGAGAAAATCATATTTAAGACGAGTGTTGATAGCGTTTGACCAGTTGCTAAATGTAGTTTTTCTTAATGGCAGTGAGCACCAGACCATTAGCGGTCGTGTAGGTTATAAGGCTTTAACGACAGGTAAAAAGCGCTGGTGCTGCGCTGAAAAAATAATAAATACTCTTTTTTTTCTTGATAAGGATCACTGCAAATCATCTATATACTCCCCAAAGGAAAAAGACAAAGACAAATAAAGAAGGATGATCTAGTATGTCGGATCAAATAACCGCACTTATTGCGGCAATAAAAGAAAGTGAAACACAGACTCGCGAAGAACTGCGAGGGCTACATGAGAGTGTTAAAATTATGTCAGAGCATTTTAGCGAGTATTGGAAACATAAAGCTGTTTATGATGAAGATAAGAAACACGATGATAAATTCAAAAAAGAAATGACTCAATATATGAAAGAGTCGGCACCTTTGCTCGATTATATCAAAGACCAAAAAAATACTTTTAATAAATTAAAGATAGCTTTCTTTGTTGCATTAATGTTTGCGCTCTTAGCTGTTTTAGGTTTAGGTCTAAAATAATGAAAATTGATTTGCCGAATGAATGGGATTGCATGGAGCATCAGATCCCTTTGTGGAATTTCTTAGATGGCGGCGGCAAGCGAGCTGTTGCTGTTTGGCATAGGCGAGCAGGTAAAGATTCAGTTTCAATGAACTATACCATAACCGAAGCTATGGAAAATCCAGGGGTTTACTGGCACATGTTGCCAACACAAAGGCAGGCTCGTAAAGTTATATGGGATGGCATAGATAGATATGGTCGAAGAATGATAGACCAGTGTTGCCCTAAAGAATTAAGATCTTCCACTCGATCACAAGAAATGCAGATTGAACTTAAAAGCGGCTCTATTTGGCAACTGTGTGGTTCTGATAATTTCGATGCGCTGGTAGGGGCTAACCCTAAAGGGGTTGTCTTTTCTGAGTGGTCGCTATGCAATCCTAGGGCATGGGATTATATACGCCCTATATTGGCTGAGAATGGCGGCTGGGCTATTTTTATTTATACCGCTAGGGGTAAGAACCACGGTTACACTATGGCGGAAATGGCAAAGAAAAACCCTAACTGGTTATATTCCTGTTTAACCGTTGATGATACTAGTCGCGAAGATGGCTCACCAATAATAAATATGGAAGCTATAGAAGAAGATCGCGCCTCTGGAATGTCAGAAGATATGATTCAGCAGGAGTATTATTGTTCATTTGATACAGCTATTGTAGGATCATATTATGCCAAAGAGATAGCTGCTGCACATAAAGACAACCGTATAGGTTTTGTACCTATTGAACCTAACTTACAAGTCCATACGTTTTGGGATTTAGGCATAAGTGATGATATGACTATCTGGTTCGTACAGGCAGTAGGTAAAGAAGTTAGATGTATTAGCTATTATGAAAATAATGGTGAAGGCATGGCACACTATATAAATTACATCAACCAATTCGCAAGAGAGCACAATATATCTTATGGGGATCATTTTGCACCACATGATATTGAAGCTCGCGAACTTATGTCGGGGAAGAGTCGAAAGGATACAGCCAGAGAAATGGGTATTACCTTTCAAACAGTGCCAAGAGTCACTAGTATTGCAGACGGCATAGAGGCAACAAGAAAAATATTCCCTAGAGTTTGGTTTGATGAGAATAGATGTTCACAAGGAATTAATTGTTTAGCCAGCTACCGTAGAAAATATGATGAAAAGAACGACACATATAGTGAAAAACCTGTTCATGATTGGGCTTCTAACGGTGCCGATGCGTTTAGACAAATGGCTCAAGCTTGGCAAGAAAGGTTATCTCTACCAGACAACCCTTCCTTCTCACAGCCTCAACAGATAGAATCATTTAATATATTTAAAGGTTAACAAATAAATATGATAGCCTTTTTTATTAGAGTCTATCTCCTAAACTTATCGGTACTCATACCAAGATGACAGTGTTGATACTCCACCTGACCATTCTACCCTGTATTTATCGCCGGGTTTAACCAAGAATGTTAGTGGTGTGTCGTACCCTGACGGATTGTTCGGTTGAACACCTAGAACGAGTATATCGTTAATATACGCTCGCATTGCCTGTGTAGTGCTAGAGTTATAAGATGTAACGTAAACTGTTATTTCTTTGCCTGACGTGTTTGTATACGTACTCCCTAAACCGCGTCCTGTAGTTTCATTTATTAGATGATATGCAGTTTTCTTATTAGGGTTAGCTGCCGATGTCTCACCGTTAACAGCAGGAACATACGCACCTACAAGTATGTCAGACGCCTTGTATCCACAGAATGAAATCTGCGGTTGCGATACGAATAATTTACCAGTAGCACTGGAAGACATCCTGAATCCTGCATTAACAGTAGTCGTTGTTGTCTTGAACATCTTGAATACACGCATCCACTTGTTATTAGATGACGGACGTACTTCAGAGAAGTTCTCTCCCACTAATACTCCATCGCCAAAGAACACCTCCATACTATCAAGGCTATCAACCGCAACCCACATAGATAAACAATACCACGCATTACTAACTAAGCTAGTAGCAGTTCCATATACAATTCTATCACCTGTAGGGTTCTGATATGAATAAACTGATTCGTTATTATATGGTCCTGACGACATGACTAATGGCTCATGTGTCTTAGTTGCTCCAACAGTAGTGAAGAACGCTTGGTCGTAGTCTGGATCGACTAATACGTTTTGAACACTTCGATCTGTAGATGGCTCAGTACGGTTTGTTATACGATCTACCTTACCTACGCGAACGGTATTATTATCACCTTCATCCATAATAGGGTTGACGAACCAAGTCCCACTAAGCCATTCGTCACCATTATTAGGAATCCATGTAATGTCATTATTACGAGAATTACCTTCT
>Ga0098047_10001182_pt1 | contig 10753 bp, 5 predicted proteins | sample 12_taG_FD_92585 | JGI IMG/M metagenome (GOLD analysis project Ga0098047, IMG submission 92585) | Marine viral communities from the Subarctic Pacific Ocean - 12_ETSP_OMZ_AT15267 metaG | ecosystem: Environmental > Aquatic > Marine > Oceanic | place: Subarctic Pacific Ocean | collected 2015-01-16 | reverse complement strand
CTGTTGTCGGCGCTGTTGTTGGCGGCATTCTGGGGGGCGTCATGGGGCACTTCGGCAAGGCCAAGGCCGCCAGGGAAGCGGTTGAAGCAAGCGCCAAAGACACTGCCAGCGAGATCTGGGGAGGGATGATCTCAGGCATTGATGAGGCCCGGGCAGAGGGCGGCCCGATGACGGGGGCACGGATGAGGCGGGCCATGAATGTTGGCCAGATGAGCGACATCCTCCAATCGAGCAAGGCAGCCCTGGCGATGGGAGGGAAGGGTGAAGAGGGAGCAGGTTTTCGCGCCCGGCGAGCAGCCATCAAAAACATCTACGAGAATCAGGAAACGTTGGGCGTCGACTTGTCGATAGAGGAATACGAGGAGGCCCTCAAACTACCATTCGACTTCCTGGATAAAATGCTGCCAGAAGTAACAAAGCATCACGGTGTGGCAGAAATGGTTCTGAACAAGTACACCAACCGCATGGAACACATGACGGACATGTTTAATGTTTCAGAAGAGGAACTTCTCAAAATGGCAGACACCGTAGGTGTCAACCTGTATGACGCAACTGAAGGCACCACAGAGATGATGAAGAAACTCTCTGGTGCGTTGATGAAAACTCGGGACGATATTAATAACGTCTTCCAAGAAATCATGAACGCGACATACGACACCTTCGGTACGGCGCTCCAGAAGATCGAAGGCGAAATTGGCATGGACGAGAGTGCCAGAGCCTTCAAGGAACTTGCCGATTCTGGGGAACTAGACCCAACAACGGTAGAAGGCCAGAAAGTGGTTCTTGACTTCCTCAACGAGCAGATGGGTTTCGCCACGGATCTTTCCGGCGGTAACATGATGGCCGCAACGTCCATGATCAATACTTTGTATGGGGGAGGACTGGAAGGAGCAGCATTTACTCAGGTTGGTGAAAACGGCGAACTCGGATCCATGTATGGCCTTGGGCACCTCTTCCAGGACCCACTAATCCAGACCACACTCACGGCCCAGATGGACAAATTCGACCCCGCCAAGATAGAGACCCTCACTCAACACATAATTAGCAACCTGATGGGGCAAGGCCTTCAGGGCACCTTCAGCGGGGACTTCTCGAGCATCATGGCCGGCATGAGCGGAGAGGCGCAGAACGAACTCAACAGATTGTTCGAAGAGACTCTCACATTGGAGCGAGGGACGAACCTGAGGGACGATCAGGGTGACCTCACGACCGAGGGGGTGCTCCAACTGCAAAACGCCCTCGATCGGATTCTGGGTACGGGTACCGTTAGAGACCTGGTAGAGGCAAGGGAAGGCAAAGACACTGCCGCACTCACGGACGCGAAAATGGCCACGTTCGCTACGTCGTTCGGCGAGAGTGTGGGAACGTTCGAAGTTTCTGTCCAGAACCTCGTTGCCAAACTGGGGGGCGACACAAAGCATCCCATGGGTGACACCTCAAGCAACCTGGCTGGCACTCTTGCAGCACACGATCGCATCAGCGGAGGGCTTCCCGGCAAACGCACGATTACATCCGGGTACCGCAACTATGCCCTCGGATCGAGCAATTCCGACCATATCAACGGTAGGGCTCTGGACATTGTGGGCGACAACCTTGGGGCCTACCAGAGGGGCATCAAGAGCGGTGGTGGGTTCGCAGAGTTTCACGGCGGTGGCAGGAGTCGACACTTGCACACTGTGCCTGCCATTGGCGATACTTCAATGTCGAAGGGTGGACTAGGGACCTTATCGAATACCAACAACTACACTATCAATGTGACTGGTGGACCTAACGCTAATGCCCAGGAAGTGGCATCATTGGTTATGAACGAGATTCAGAACTTGGATAGATCCAACCGGGAGAGGGCATAATGCCTGATACAGGTCTTTTTCCTACACAAGCGGGTCATTCCACAGTCGCTGGGCAGTTGGACTGGCCTACCGAAGATGATTGGGAACAGTACGGAAACCCTGATCGACAGTATTTGGTGAACGCTCCTCCCAATGATTTAGATACGTTTGTTGCTCAAGCCCCAGGGATGTATCTGGATGGCAACAACAAATTTTACCGGGTGAGCGATTATCAGGGATTGCGTGGAACGTTCTTCATAGCCCCTAGAGGAGGTGGACTTGTAGAAAACACTGACTCGCTTATGCGTTATCAGTTGTGGGAGTGGGTTGGATATGCCGCCGATCCCTATTCGGATGCTGCTGATGAGATTCTCTATACGGAAAAAAGTGTTGACTTTGCAAACGCGCAAGCATCGACAGCAAAAGAACCAGGAATACCGGATACGAGAAATATGTATTTCTGGGATGGAGTCAGCAGAGATGCACTAGGAGATCCGAAACTCACCCTGTATTACATAGATGGCCAGGGTCAGAATACTACCGGGGCAGGAAAGGTTGGGATTGACTTCTACGAGATGAAGCCAACCAGTGTCGCCGAGGACTTCGTATCCAGCGCGGGTATGGAAAGCGGAGCCACGATCGGCAGCGAACTTGCTGCTGATGGGACACCGCATGAGATGCGATGGAAACCAATACCTAGCGTTGAGGATACTGAGGGTAAAGCCAGCACAGAAACTGCCTACCATGATATGTATGCAAGGGATCTGGGATGGATGAAGTCGTCCTCATTTTTGCACCGACGGGCCGGCGTTGGAGTCCGGAAAGATCTTTGGGGAGGAAACTATGAAACAATAGATACGGAACCGACCGCCTCGATTTATAAAGTATATCGACCTAAGATGTTGGAAGTGTCTGCAAGCGCTCTCAGCAAAGAGAATCGTATAGTTAGTTCTGGCAGCCCGGACCACCTGCAAAGTCGGATCCAGGCGCATCTTCGAACCAAGTTAGGGGAAGAGGGTTTTCCTGATGTTTGGATCAATCATTTCTTTGCTAAGGAACTGATCCACACCATCACTCCGGAAGGGTTTGATCTTTACGGAATGGATCAGACTAAACGACCCATCATTGCCGGCAAATACCGTAAAAACATGAAGACGGGCTCGGGGGACTACACGACAGACCCTCACGTCACGCCGCCGTTTCCGCCGGCTTCGAGAGTTGTGGTGCATGCACCTTTTGGTTACATCGTTCCCCCACTGGCTGCCTCTGGTCCCCGGGGCGGTCCTCCGAACACTCAGTTGGACAACTGGTCAAAGCCTCAGTTGTTGCAAAAGTATCCGGCAAACTACACCTTTTCCGGCTACACGATGCAGACATTGAATCCCAAAATCGGAAAGGACGAGGTATTCTTTTTTGACTATGCTCCGAATAACGTTTCTTATCAGGGGCTGGGAGCCCAGTGGGTTGAGGTTCCCCGATCCGGAGATCTTCCAATCGTAGAGTTCGCTTCGTGGTCGCTCATGAAGGTTTCTATGGATTTCCTGATTGCCAATACCGGAATATCGAGCAAGGGACATCTACATCCGGATGGTCTTGTTACTGGGATTTATGAAAAAATCGAAATCCTCCGACGAATGGCGCAGCGGCCATATCCAATTTCCGTTTTTGGCTTGGATCAACTTCTGAGAGTTTCCATGAGGCGTGCAGAGATGATCGGCAAGCCATTGGAGTTTGTTATCAGCGATCTCAACATTAGTTCCATGCGTCGCACCATCGAAGCGGGAGATAAGGAAATCACAACCGCACAGGTCAAGTTGACCTTGCAGGAGATTCCCATCGAGGCAATCAAGTCGGTTCGGTTCGGCACGCCCAACATTGTGATCCCGTTCACACCGAGCGACGCCGAATCCTCAGCCGCTAGCGCAGAGATCGGCCCGTCAAGGATAGGCGTCGAAGACCCCAACTACTTCGAGGGCGACGACGACATAGAGTCGACTCCAAACTTCAACGTGGTGAACACAGCACAGGCTAACAACCGCGCGCTCGGCCCCTTGGATGCGATCACCACGATTGACCCGCTCACCGGCTACGCCCAGTGGAGTCCCTATGGGGGAACAGCCCCTGCACGCCTCATGGGTGGGACCGTTGCCTGATATAGACATGCCGTCGTCGGCAACGGCGAGAGACTCGGGACTTATCTGGAACGAGGGACAGAGAGACGCGGCAATAGACGCCTCAATACTGTCTGTCAATGTCAGTTATGGTATGGATCTATGCGCCCAGGTAACTGTGACTGTTCACGATCCGGTATTCCATCTTGCAAAGAACAACTTCTTTTGGATTACTCGCGATGTCTGGTATCGCTCGAAGCAGATCATGGATTTCGAGGACCCGCTCTTCAGTGGCCGCACCTCATATTTGACTCAGGCGTTTGAAATCGGGAGAGCATCTCTGGGGCCGAGTCAGGGCTCGGGGGCAATTTGGACGCTCGAATTGCGAACGAAAGCAATCCAGCAAATGAAACGAGACCGAGGGAATATGGCGAATCCGGATGGTAATCCTGCGGAAGATATCCCGGGAGATAATCATGTGTATGCCATCAATGCTGCGCGGAAGTACGGATTGATTCCGATGGTCGAGAGAACCGACAAAGCCTCCGACAGTCAAGAGATCAAACCATTCACTCCGGACACAGCGGGAGACGGAGAAGGAGTCGAGGGAACGAGCGTGTGGGATCATCTCAAAAGCATGGCCGGTGCAGCCAAATTCGTGACTTTTGAAGCGGACGGTTATCTGTTTTTCTGTTCACACAAGTGGCTGTTGGGGAAGTGGGGGATTACCAGCGCTCGCCTGCAAGTCATGAACCCGGAAACAAACACGAGAGATTCCGATTTGTACCACTTCTGTCCAGCGCAATGGCCTACCGACAAGGGGGCAACCATTCAGGTATTGGCGATGCCCACATTGGCGAGGTCCGACAACGATCCATTCGAGGTGCAGGGATCCATGGTCGTCGATCGAGTGAACGGTATGTCTCTTCGTCCTGGTATGACGATCCAAATGCAAGGTATCCCGATGTTCGGCCCCACATTGGACGGCAGGGATGATGGACATAGCGGCCTATATCTGATTACCAATGTCGACTACGACCATCTGGGGACTGAGCCGGTGAAGGTTTCGTTCACTACGCCGACACGCGAGCGCCATTACATCGCGTGGCAGGCGGTTGATCGATTCCCGACTCGAATGAGGTCCGCTAATTCGGGGAGTGGGCGGCGACGGTAATGGTTCATACGAGTTTTCATGGCGGTTCATCTCACCCGGTTACGGTTGGTGCGGTTTATCAAGGAACCGTTAAGAATATTCTAGGAGATGGGAAACTGACGATAACCGTTCCCCGTCTGGGCAATCAGTCTTTTTACAAATGTAAAGCGTTGCGTGGCCCGGAGACCAGTCCGTATGTGAAGGACGATCAGGTTCTCTGTGTTTTTCTAAATAACGAACTCAGTCAATTGTATATTCTCGGCCGGTTCAATTATCAGCCCAAGTTTCGTAACGTCGGGATCAATGTTCACGATCCGCAGTACCCGGTTCATATCGCCGGAGCGTCGACCGATTACGAAATTTCGTTGCAGGTTGATCGGACTTCTGCGGTGGGGTCTTCGCGCGCCTCGCTGCAGTTGCATAAGACAATCGTTGGGGCGGGAGCAACTACTGCTGCTGGGGCGTCGGGCGGGGGCTCCTTTTCCGACGAGGCAGCAGTCGAGGGTTTCCAGGGCGATTGGTATGTGTATGACAATCATACTAACAAGTATCTGTTGCAGCATACGGGTGGGCAGAGTACGGCTGGTGGTTTAAGCGGAAACATGCTGAACACCTATTTTGCGATCAAAGCCACCGGCAAGCATGGCGACCCCACCGGTACTTTCGATAGGACACTCTACTACTATCCATCCTATGATGCGAAAACGGGGGGTTCTGACGGAACAGGACGAGAGGTTAATTACTGGTATTGGACTGGCTCGGAAACTGCAGCCGCAGGGATTAAGGGATACTCCTGGTTCAATATGTCTTATGGTTACTGGAGAGGAAGTTGGCACCCTGGGGCTGATGACACATACGACCTGGGCTGGTCTAGTTACCGTTGGGATGACATTTACGCCACCAACAATGTCATCCAGACATCCGACCAGAACTTAAAAACGGATATTGTTGATTCCGATTTGGGACTGGACTTCATAAACGCGCTACGGCCCGTGTCGTTCAAATGGAAGAAAAGTGAAGAGCATCCCGGCGTCCGTACACACTATGGTTTAATAGGCCAAGAGGTTGAAGTGGTGCTTGGCGACGCCGCTTCTGATACGGCGCTTTGGATCAACACGCTGATAGAAGCCGACCCGGGTCTGGAATTTACGGACCCGGAAACTGGGGCCGTGACAGACAGCAGGCCAGCGGTCGAAGAACACTACCGGCAGGGAATAAGATACGGCGAACTAATCTCCCCACTCATCAAAGCAGTACAGGAACTCACCACTCGGGTCGAAGCACTAGAGGGGTAGTAAGGTAAAATCTGGTAATGGACACAATCAAATTCCCCATCCGATTCGACTCAAGCGGATTGGCTAAACTGCGAGAAAAATCAAACGACTACTATAAGCAGTTGCTTACACTCGCCATCCTCACCGAACCCGGTCGTCTTCCGCTGACTCCAGCCTTCGGTATCAATGATCCAACATTTACAAGCCTAGACAAGGGCCAGTTCGTGATCCAGGCTGCACGGTATGTGCCGGAAGTAGTCATCACCGGGATCGACGCCGAGGTAAGCCCAGAAGAGGAAGTTGCCGTCGTATTCGGATTTAAGGTACGAGACTAATGCCCGCTGATTTCAGTAGATATGTAGATCTAACCGCGTATGACGCCGACCCAACAGATATTTATCTGGGGGCACTTCGGCTAGCGCGACTGACCCTTCCCGAATTCCGCCTACGTCAAGGGACCGTCGAAGACGCCCTTTTCCAGGCATGTGCGTACATGCAGGCACTCAACGTGGCAGCGATAAATCGCGTCCCCAATCGTCTCATGGAGGGGATTGCCAGAATAATCGGAGTAGCCCGGGAAGAAGGCACTCGAGCCAACGTCAATATCGCTGTGACTCTCAACGAAATTCCCGAAGTTGGGCTTCCGTTCAAAATCACCAAGTCAAGTGCGTTCACATATGCGGTTTCATATCCGAGTGGAGATGTCCATTATCCATTTATGACAACCCAACTTGAAACCTTTTCGACTGCTACCGTTCGTGTCGCATCTACCGCGAACGCAGCACTCGCTAGCGACCTCCAGGTTGGTGACGTAATCGATGGGGTGACGTTGGCTACCGGTGATCGCGTTCTTCTCAAGGATCAGACGGCTGGTGCCGAAAACGGGATCTATGTTGCTGTTGCTTCGGGTGCTGCGAGCAGGGCGCTTGATGCCGATGATGTCTCCGAACTGCCGCTGTTCGTCTCAGTAACAGAAGGAACGGTTGGAGAAAACACCGGTTGGAACATGACCAACGTTGGGGATATCACTTTAGGAACAACGACCATTACCTATGCGGTCGGAACGTATCCCACAAAAACTATTACCTTGTCCTCCAAGGGTGTGGGTGTTCACCCCACCCCCACGGCTGGACAGGTTGTGGAATCAGCATCCGTCGCTCCGGAAATTCAAACTGCCGTTATCGCCGCCGCACCGGAGTTCTCCGTAGGAACAAATCCTGAGAGCGATGCTAAATATATGGATCGCTGCGTAACATACTTGCAGGGCTTGTCGTCAACCGCAATTACTACAGACCAACTAAAAACTTACATTCTCACCAACCACGCCAATGTGGCACGATGCTCGGTATACGACACCATGACAACGGGCGCGAGAGGGTTGGATCAGTTCGGATCTGGACCAACGGTTAACGCTGGGTATGTTCTTGCTATGGTGTATGGACAGAACAGAGTTCTAACCTCCGAAGAACGCACTGTGATCCAGATCGCTGCTGCTGATAGAACGAGTGCTGGTCTAACTGTAGCAATCGAAGACCCAGTGCTTATTGATCTTGAGATCGCTGCTTCCGTTATTGTGGAAAAGCGACGCGACGCAACGACCATGGCAGCCGACATCCAGGTTGCCTTGAGGCGAAGTCTCACCCCAGGGCTTTGGAGAGGCAGCGCGGAAGCAATCATGGCTTCCGAAGTTACCAACACCATCAGGAATGTTGACGGCGTGGTGGCTGTAACTAAAGCAACTGTGGTGCCGACAGCCGGCTCTGCTTCGGACACGGTGTATGCCGGCAACAACTCTACGTTGAATAGCGCCGAAAACCCCAACGTCTACTTCGTGTCTGCCGGAACGCTACCCGACTTCACCCAGAGCAACGCCACCATCACGGTTGCTATTGAGTCCTAACTATGTCTACTACCCTAAACTATTTTCCTCTTGCCGATCGCTTAAATATCTACGACTCTGAATACAACAGGGTAGATGCGAATATTTATACCACCTCTTGGCAAGCACTAAACGCCACTGTCCGGGTTACGGATAATCCAGCAGCAATCATGGATATTGATTACTACACGCTGGAGATTATGCCAACCAACCCGGGTAAAGTTACGCTATATATAAATGATGTAGTTATACCGTCATTCATGATGCTTCGCGAAATGATATTTCACTGTCAGGTGAAATGCGCTACCGATGTTGATACGACTACATCATTGCTCGAAAGCGGTCAGCCGATGGGGGTGATGCTTCCCAATACAAAACAAACAACCAGAGATCAGTTCGTAACCGTTCGTAGCAATACCTGGCCGCTCCCCAGAAACCAGCCGGATAAGACTCTAACAGTCGAAATTGATTTTGAGAATCATGATGGGAACATTATTTATCTAACTATTCCCGTGATGATTGACCATCTTGATTTCTACAAGAATTCTGTAGTTCGATCTGCTAGAACCGTGATACCGGATGCATACTGGAGATTGGACTTTGAGCAGTCTGATCCACAGTTTCCTATGTACAAATTGCTGGATGCATTAACGAATACATCTAATGATGTTATGCAACTGTTTAGCAACTGGTTCGACCACGAGTTGGATGAACTGGCTCCTGGTCTTACCGGAGAGGAAACCTGGGCACAAAGCACCCTTACGAATCCGAGTCTGGCGGATCAAGGGAACATGGATTGGCTCGCCCAATTCACCGGCGCTGAACTCAAAGGCAATATTGCCGGAACTGACCAGCCAGCGGGAACTGCTCGAGATTTCTATACCACTTCAACCGAAATTGAAGCCTTCCTGCGATGGCAGTTGGAAAACTCGTATTACGGAAGAGGATCCGGTACGCGGGAAGCGATGATATCTGCCGTCCAACGGGTCCTCACAGGCGATAAGAGTGTGGCGATCATTCCGCATCATGGCGCACATGCTTGGAAAATCCAAGTACAGACACTCCGATCAGAAACACAGGATTTCGATTCGACTAACTACAGTTCTGATGACGTTTTGGATGCTGTCGCCCAGGCCGCTCCGATGGGGTATGAGATATTCCATATGGCGGTTTTGTTCTTCGCCTTCACGCTCGGCAATGTCGGCCTCGGTCGGCTGGGGCTGGGCGTGCTGGGTGGACCGGGCGGGTATGTCCCACCGGACGCTCCAACGGGTCTGACCATTTCTGCTGGCGGCACCCCCTCAACAGAACTCACCCTCACATGGGTTGCTCCTGCTTACGACGGCGGGGATGCAGTTTCGGCTTACCTGATTCGACGAGACGGTTCAATCATTGTCGCCAACACGGGCAACACAAACCTGACCTACACGGACACGGGTCGATTGCCGGGCACTTCGTATTCCTACACGGTGGCAGCGATCAACGGCGCTGGCGCTGGTGATCAAAGTAGCAGTGCTTCGGGAACCACTGATCCGATTGTCGCAGATGCTCCAACCAGTTTGACTGCTGCAGCAGGATCCACGCCTTCCAGCATGATCGACCTGTCGTGGACCGCCCCTGCCTATACCGGTGGTGCGCCAATCGTTGGCTACAGAATCACGGAAAATCGTGCTGGGGCTGGGGATGTGGTAATCGTCGGCAACACGGGCAGCATTGCCACCACATACACCAGGACCGGATTAGATCGCGTTGTCTCATACACCTACAAAGTCGCAGCAATCAACTCTGCCGGCATCGGCGCCAACAGCAACACGGCGACACTCACAACCGCTGCCGAACTTCCGGGTGCCCCAACTGGTCTGACCTTGACCGCCGGCAGTCCGGCGAACACGGTTATCAGCCTGGCTTGGACTGCACCAGCCGACACTGGTGGGGTGGCCATTTCCGGCTACCGCATCAAGAGGAACGGTTCGACGATTGTGGCCAACACCGGCTCTACGAACACGACCTACTCGGCGACCGGCCTAACCAACAACACCACCTACACCTTCAACGTGGCAGCGATCAACACTGCCGGCACGGGTGGCGATAGCACGACTGAGAGTAGGGATACTCTCCCGAACGGCATTGGTGCCACCGGTGGAACAATCACCACCTACGGGAACTACAGGGTTCACACCTTCCTCACGGATGGTACGTTCGAAATCACTTCTAACCTCAACAGCAGCACCTTTGAAGTGTTGATGGTCGGTGGTGGTGCTGGTGGTGGTGGTACCAGCACGAACTTCTCGAATCAAAACAGTCAAGGTGCTGGTGGCGGTGGCGGTGGTGGTGGTGTTCGAGTTGAAACCAGCCAAACCGGAACCGTTCAGACCTACGCGGTGGTTGTTGGCGAGGGCGGTGCAGTCCAGACGTATGGTGAAGGCACAGAGTTTGGAAGTCTCAAAACTGACGCCACAAACGATCAGGGTGGAGCGAAGGGCGACCAGGCTACCAGTGGGAACTCT
>Ga0098047_10001180_pt1 | contig 10774 bp, 9 predicted proteins | sample 12_taG_FD_92585 | JGI IMG/M metagenome (GOLD analysis project Ga0098047, IMG submission 92585) | Marine viral communities from the Subarctic Pacific Ocean - 12_ETSP_OMZ_AT15267 metaG | ecosystem: Environmental > Aquatic > Marine > Oceanic | place: Subarctic Pacific Ocean | collected 2015-01-16 | reverse complement strand
TTCATAATTAGGATCTGCTTTAAGTTGAATATTTGCAGGGTCTACTTTTTTAGTTGTAGCTGATTTAATAACATTAGGATCAAAAACTGCCCCTGTTTCTTTATACCTCTTAACTAAACCATTATAGATCATTCCTCTATAATTATATGGTTCACTTATTTCTTTTCTTTTGGGCATAATATTCAAAATTATCTTGGAGTCAAACTAGTTTGACTATACGTATAATTTGTTATTAATTTACAATTTGGTTGAGTACTCCCTGGTCCTACAAAGTTACTAAAAATAAACCTAACTATCAAGTATTTATCTCTAAATCTTTGTTGTTGATCCCAGGGTAATGCAGTAGACGTTGCTGCTATATTAGGAACTTTATCTATATAACCAAATTGATTAAATGTTCCTATTATATTTATCCAATCTTCAGCAAATAAAGATTGTGTTTCATCTGAAACAAGGTCTCTAAAATTATTAAATGACCAAGTTCTTTCATCTCTTGATATTAGAATTCTTCCTGGAAAATTCGCTACAGTATTAACTTGTGCATTTACCAAGTCATTTCTCTTAGGAAATAAAGTTAATTCTGGATTTAATTGATAGTCATTATACATAATAACTGTATCAAAAGTAATAAGTTCTTGATCTACCCAAGAATCTGTAGAAGTATCATATAAAGAAGCCTCGGTTACAAAATTTACACTATCATAAATATCAGTAAGTAATGGCTCTTTGGTAAATACCATTTCTAATATATGTGGATACGCCTGATCATAATAAGTTACAAAATTATTTTTTGCGAGTGTTAAGCCATGTTTCCAAACTTCTCCAGTAGAACTAGTATTAAATCCACTTAAAAAATGAGTTTTAGATGTCAAATAATAATCAGGTATATAACTATGCCAAGAACACCAACCCCCGATTAAAGGGCTATAACTCATAGTCCATGATTTATTTATAAATAAATCTGGTCTACTTCTTATTGTAAGTATAGAAAAAGGACCCGAACCATCATCAACATACCATATACCGTCTATCATTTCCATAGTTGGAGGTGCACTACTCATTCTATTTATAGCATCATCAGTTAACACATAATCTTTTTTAGTAATTATATATCTCTTATATTCGCCATCCCAAGTAGATGATATACCAGCTCCATGTGGTGCATATGGATTATCTATAAGTGGAAATTTTGTACCTGTTATAGTTCGATATTGAGTATAAATTTCTATAGGTAAATGTTCTCTAAACCAACCCCTTAACCCCATCTGAGATATTTCTGTTGCATTTTCTTTTAACATAAATACTCTGCCTCCCCTTTCATCTACCCAAAAAGTACCATAGTCAGTTACTTGCATAGACCACTGAGATGTAGATCCAGCATATCCTGAAGATGTTTCTATTAATTCTCTAGGAGGTCTTGATAAAAATTCTCCTGTACCTAGCTCTATAGTTGTTTCTTCAGTTTGTAATTGATTTTGGTTCTTAAATAAATTCCAAAGTGACTCTTCTGTGTGTGCATATAATACATTATTACTTACAAATAAGTTCCAAATATCTCCTCTATTACCAGGAATATCAGAATAATTATTTGTCAAAAATACCCTAAAGTGATCTGCACGCTCTTCTTTAAACGATTGTTCAGAATAAACAATTCTAGTAGGAAATTCTGAGTGACAATCTGTACAAAAATTAAAACCTAAAGGCAAACCAAAATATCTTTTTTCAGTATTATGTTTGCTATAATCTAAATTGTACCCATAAAAATCATTACTAATATTAGGAACAGCCTCATCTGACTTCCATACTCCATCATAAGCACCGCCCCTACTTCCCAAATTTTCTAAATCTTCTTGATCTAAATAATCATTATAAAGATCAGTTCCCATAGGAGCATTTCCTTCATGATGATAAGGATAATAATTTTCTCCTACTCCAGTACCATGCCTTAAATAACTATTAATAGGAGATTCTATCATATAATAAGGACTATGTCGAGTCCAAAAACTATACTGACTGGCTAAATTCCAACTACTTATACCTTTATCACAGCAACCTCTACCATGATAAGTCGTTCTCCATGACATTTTTGATATAAAAGAATCTCCACAAGTAGCTTCAGTCCCATATCCTATAGTCGGATCCAGTACTGGACTCATACAAGCTTGAGCATCTACATACTCTATTTCATGTAAAGATCCATATGCTGCAGGATTTTCTCTTTTCAAAGATACATAGTGAGCTGTTACTCTTCTGAAATCTGTAGAAACAGTACTACCCCCCTCATCAATATCATTTGTAAAAGTATCTATACCATAGTTTGGATAACTATTTTCAGGTCCTGGGAAAGGAACTCCTCCCCAAGCATTATTAAGTCTTAATAAGAATGTATCTTGGCTATTACAATTATCGAATGGTCTATCTAAAAATCCTTCTAATCTCTCACCTGGTTGTACAAGCGCAAATGACATTATATCTCTATTAGTTAAAGAGGCTCCAGGCCAATCTCCACCCCAGCACGTATTTTGCCACGGCTGATCCCCAACTTCCCAACATGCAAAACTTACATTGCCATTAGCAGCTAGAGATGTTGTTGGATTTGGACAATCAAATCCTCCATTCCATTGACCTGATTGTATTAAACTGTTCCGATGATTATGGGCAGGCCATCTATGAGTATGATATTCAACTACAGTAGCACTATGTCCTGCATAAGCCTGAGCATCTCCATCTCTACAATGTCCTGCTCTACCATCTCGAACTCTCCAAAGATTTGTACTTTCTGCGTATACTTTTTCAAATTTTATATGGGAAGGTGTTATAGGAACATCCTGTCTAAACTTTGTTAATGCTCCGTGATAACTAACATTCCATAGATCATTACATGTAGGATATGAGTTTATATTACCGCTCGTGTAACTACGAGTCCAAGGAATACAACCATTACTCCACCAGGTAAATTCACATCTAGCACACGAAGTATGCCTACCATTATCAGTAGTACTTTCACCAATCCTAGAACAGCCTGATGGAACATTATGTCCTTCTTCATCACATTCGGACCATATGGCATTGCCGAATTCAGCCATGCACCATCTATGCTTATTCATATCGTTACTCTGAAACCAGAACCAACAACATTCTCTATCTCCTTGGCCACTACAGCATTTATTATCTTGTTGGCTAGTATTTGGGAATCCTTGGTCCCACTCATTGGACCAAGTCCAAGCTTGTCTATTATATAATATAATACCTTTATCTAATACACTTTCTTCTCCATCTCTATCTGCTTTTACAATTTTAAATCCTTGTACTCTACCTACAAAACTTAATGGAATTTGAATATTTGTAAAGTCCGCCCCAAGAGTTATCGTTTGATGAGTATTTCTCTGCCAACCAGGCAGACCTGGTTCATATACAGGAGATGTAACATCAGTAGTAAACGGACTAAACCTATCATTAAATCCATAATAATGTGCTTCTAATGTAGTGTCAGGCATTTTATGATGTCTAAGAGGTAAGCCAGATAAATCTGCTAAGAGATTACCAGTATTATCATATAAAGCATATATAGGATTCCCATCACAATCAAGAATATCGGGATATATATAGGTTTCGGATTCAAAGTAACTCATCCACCCTTGTGTTCTAAAGGCTTGCCCTCCAGAAGGACTAATCCATTTACTATTTCGTATTGCAGTATTAAATATTTTCCACCTAGGCAACAAACCACTACCAGGAGTAGTTAGATGTTCTGCATTATACTGCATAGTCAAAGTATTGAGTGCATTAAATCCAGCATTATTATACTCGCAAAGATCCCAACCTAATCCAGGAGTAGCAGATGCTGTAGCTTTTTCTCTATTATGATATGCTGCTTGTGAAACACCAAAAAGTCCTCCCATCTCTTCAGGATTATGTGGATCTACAATATTGAACTGATTAGTTCCATTAACCTGATCTAATAAAGTTGGAAAATTTGCGGGTCTCCCTGGTATATGATATGCAGGACTTTCAGTACCATCATTAAATACCCATACGATAGCAAAAGCATATACCTCATCTCTCATAAATGTTTTGCGATAGAAATAATGCATTCCCGTCATATCTGAATTGTTTGTCGGTGTAGATGTAGTCCTATATTGAGTTACAATTTTAATAGCTTCTTTTTGGGCTTCTGCATGATCTATATATTCTGTTTTAACATTCCCAAGAATTAATCTATTATCAAGTTGTGTTATAGTTTTAGCTCTACTGTAAGATACTTTTGGAACTAAAATTTCTTCTATTGTAATTTCTTGTTCTCTAAATCCTAAACCTCTAAATAAATATTCTACAACAGCGCCTCCAGAAGGTATAACAATACTTTCATCTATAAAAGCCACACCATCAAGAAGACCTGTTCCAGAAGTAGATGGTAAAACTGCTACTCTAATATATCTATATCTAGGATCTAAATTACTTATTTGAAATTTTATAGCTTTAGTAGTTAATGTACCTGTCGGATTTCCTTGAATATCATATCTCCTATCAGTACCCGCATCTTGATTATCAGAATATACAGGAACAGGATTACTAACATTAAACCAATTAGTAGGATTTAAATCTTCATCTAAGTACTGAATTGAAAATTGATATACACCAGCTAGAACGTCTATACCACCAGAATCTAAAGTTTCAAGATATTCTAAACAAGGTACTTGCGCTTCTGGAAATATTTTCATTTGATTACAATCCCAAATACCTGGCAAACCCGCCCCTGGGGATGTTGCACTATAAGTTGCTCCAGGTAATAAGTACTGATCTAAAGAATCTAAATTTAATTGTCTAGGAGGATTATAATCATCAGTAAAATAAATATTTCGTTCGCATCCATTACGTATTCTATAAGTAGCTTGTATAGGATGAGCTATTCTAAAATCAAGACAAGCAGAAGTTAAAAATACAGTTTGTTCACAAGTTTTAGTATTAAGAGATATTATTCTAGATACATGAAAAAAAGCAGCATTAAAATTAAAATTTGTATCAGGACGATCTGTAGCAAGAAATAATATTATTTCATCATCACTAGTATATATATGTCCTATTACTCTCCAAGGTAAAGGTCCTGAGGTACCTGTACTACTATACTCTCCAAGATCCAGACATAAATAATTACCTTCCTCAGTTATAGTATAACCTTGATTACCCTCCTCACTTATATTTACTGCATTAAGTGCAAATCTATATGTCCCATCTAGTTGTAATTGAGGACTAGTATCTTGATTAATACCTTTAAGTGGTTGCCCTACTTTAGAAACATCCTTAAAATTTTGTTTAGCCATAAGTTAACTATTCGTAGAATAACATCCATTCAATTGTAATACCAGTAACACTCTGAATTACATTAATATCAGATGCTCCATGCCAAGGAATAAGTCCCCATTCTCCTCCATATAATCTACCTATAGTAGTAGATCCAGAAGCAATAGTTCCAGTTGTAATTTGTACATATTCTGACCTAGTAGTAGAAGTATTTTTTATATAAAGTTTATGAGCTTTACTATCTGTATAATCACCAGCCTCTAAAAGTTTAGTTTCTGAAGTAGTAGCTGTGCTATATCTAGCTAAGCCCGTAGTTTTACTCATTCCAGTTGTAGTACCACTAGTATATAATGTCATAACAGTTGAAAGATCAAGTGTATCACTTACTAAGTCTGTACTCATAAACTGTATTTTCGCAGTTGTTGTCGCCATATTTATTTATTTATTATTATTGATCTTGTCCCATTACCATGAATTCTATTGTAGTAGGATTCGTTGTAGCATAGGCTTTGTATGTTTTATCACCATGCATAGGTATAAACCCCCAATCACCCGCGTCTAATTGAAACTGAAGAGGATCTCCACTTGTTGTATCGTCATATATATATATTCTATTTCCTGCTGTAGTATCTGTGTTTTTGATATATAAGTATGGAATAGCAGCAAAATCATCTGCTGTATATAATGTAACTTCACCACTAGCTCCTTTTGAAGTAGCAGTTATTTTCTTTCTAGATAAACCCGTTGTATCGTCTATACTTGTTGTTGTTGTTGTTTTTGTTAATGTTGCTGTAGTATCTAAATTCATTACATCAGCAGTTATATCTGAAGTTATTACTATTCTTACTGTTGTACTTGCCATTTTTTATTTATTTTTTAATGTTTATATTTACCACCCAAAGCTAATTTCTCTGGAGTATTTAAGTTACCAAAGAATCCATAATATCTATTCTCATTAGGAATCAATCTCTTTCTTTGGTCTAAAAGATTTTGCATTTTATCTATTGTATTAGGCATATTCATTTTACCTCTTGCTTGTGCACAATACCAATGCCAATCATCCTCTAATTTAGCATATATATTAGGATGTATCTTTCCATTTAAAAAGTCACCATATTTAAATTTATATGCTAAATATCTTTTAAGTGCTTCTGTATAAGAAACATCGTCTGGAATCATAGGCCAACCCCTATCATCTAAAGGTTGTCTTATATAAGCCAAACATATTGATCCAGTTTGGAAACTAGTTTTTATATAAGGATGATCTACAGCATACTCTTCAGAACAAGTTGCCGATAAATTTATACAATCTTCACAATGCGCTGTTTTAGCCACAGAAAAATTTCCAGAAGCTAGTCTCATTGGTTTAAAGTTAGTATAATAAGCACCTGTTTTAGTAAATCTATATTTTAAATGATAATCAATTAATTGTCTAGTTTGAGTTACTATAACATCTTCTGCTGAAGTTACTCCATTACAAGTATCATCTGTTGTAGAACAACTTCCTGAACAAGTACTACTAGTACAAGTAGCATTATCATCAGAATTAACTATTTTGATAGCACAATCACAGGATGTTCCCTCTGTAAATTTATAAGCTATTTGAACAATCTGATGTAAACCACAAGGAATAAGAGCTTTATATTCATTTACAGGAATATAGTCTACATCTTCCTGATATTGAGTGTATGCTCCTATTTGTTCTAACGCTTCACCACACCATTCCACAAGATCATTTTCACTAAGCTCTTGAGTAGCATTTATATCTCTATAAAAAGAAGCTAATACTCTTTCTAGACTAACTAGTTTTACTGATGCCATTTCTAACTTTTATTTTATTCACTTTTATTTTACGCTTCCTCCCCCCTTGTAAAGTGATCCCGCAGTTTTAGAAAAACTAGAACTCCTAACTTGTGTAGAAGAATCAACTACGCCCGTACCCCCACGATACTTTTTTACTTTCTTTTTTTTGGCATGGCCTGATCTCATACCTGGTTTATATGCTTTCATAATATTATTTTTAATTATTCAAAAAAATCTATTTCATTTAATTTTAATAATCCAGCAAGTGTTCTTTTATTAAATCTTGTTGGCCTAAAAGAATATATCGATTTATTAGTAAATAATGCATCTTGTTTATGCCAATGCCATTTATAATGATAACCATCTGTATGCATATTTAAATGATATACTTTCATTCCGCTTTCCTTACTAGCCTTCCAGTCGATTTTTTTACTTTTTAAATCATTTTTCCCCTTAATTTTTTTAATCCTTATAGATCCAAGTCTAGAAGGAATATCAAATTCTAAAGTATTTTTTATCATATCTTCAGACACAGCTTTATTAAAATCATAGCATATATTCTTATAAGTTTCCTTATCTACCAGAAAAGGAGTATTCTTATATTCTTTTTTATAATCTTTATAAGAATCTATTATTGTGTAACTATTCTTTTTCATTTGCTGTTTCTGTTGCTTTAGCATTATTCTCATTATCTTCACTCATCTGTGTAAATACTTCTATTAGTTCTTTAAGAGATAATTCTATTAATGGTTCTACCAACCATTCATCTAAAGCTATTTCACTATCCATAGGATTAGTACAAAGATCTACTCCCTCTTCTCCTTGACAAGTACAATCACCATCTACATTAAAGACATCTATTGAATAAGGGTCTTCAAAAATACCAGTAAGTGAAATTCTTTGTAATAAAGTATTGTGTGTAATATATATATAATTTTCTCTTATAAAATAATCAGATTGTGTGGCAGTATATTTATTTCCAGATTTATATTTTTTCTTTGCCCATGTTGTTGGAGAAAATATAACACTACCATCTAATGTAGATACATTTTCTATCACAGCTCCATATGCAAAATCCACATTTAAAGGTGTAGGAATTTTACATTTAGATCTAAGTAACTTACATCCATCTGAAACAACACATTCACAAGCTGCGGGATCAACTACTATCATCTGTAAACATGAAATAACTTGAGTATTCCAAGGTGATATTTTTTTTCTCTTATCTAATTGCCTTTTTAAAAGCAAAGCTCTAACAGACCTTATCTTAGAATATACATGTCTGTTAGATAGTCTTGTATCATCAGAGGAAGCTCCTCTATTATATAAAGATCTTATTCTTGATATTATATCTCTTATTAACATAAAAGTTTATCTAATTTTTTTATATCTTCTTTGGCCGCTATCTTAGTAGAAGCACTACAGGTAAATGTCCAATAATTACCATTAGTATGTCCAAAAGTAGTATTAAAGTTTATAACTAATTCATTATTTAATAAATGATCTCCTTTCAAAGTAACACCTGTATCATTCCAAATCGCTCCATCACTATCAGACCATTCAAATGTTTCTGTTACACCTGGAGTACTTGTGCCAAAAGTAAACCCACAAGGACCCGAAGTAACAGTAACAGCATTACCTGAGTCAGTAGTATTCTCAGTTAGAAATGAATCTCTTTTAAGAAGCATTGTATTTGCAGAAACAGTGTGTACTAAATAACCTTGAGGCATTCTATTATTCTTTTCAGAGAGTCCGTTTAAAAATACTCCATCTCCATCTTCAAAACCTGCACTAACAAAACTACCACTAGTACATGTAATTTTACTAATACCTCCAATATCTTCTGCATCTTTATTTCGGCCTTTACGAACTTCTTCTAATATAGGTTCTGGTTTAATACCAGCAGAATCCAAACCATAACTTCCATGTCTTGAAGCATTAACAATTGAATCCTTAGTATCTAGACTGCTTTCAACTGCTATAGTATTATTAGATAGATAACCTAAATCTTTAGGAACTGAGACTACTCCTTTATCAACAGAAGTAAATGTGAGTTGGGCCGTAGAGATAGTTATAGTATAAAGAAGAGCACTACCACCAGTTCCTAAAAATTCTTCTAATCTATCTTTTGTTGCTTGGGCTACTTGAGCAGCAGTAGCTCCTTTATCTATTTCCACAAAAACTTTATTAGCACGATAAAAATATGGTAATCCTCTTAAAGGACTATAAGAAAATGCATCTTTAACAACATAAATCAGAACATGTGTAAGTGATCCTCCTGAATTATCATTCTCTACAGAATATAATTTAAAACCTGTACCATGAAGACTACCATTAACATCCGCCACACAATCTACAGTAAATATAGCTGCCGTTCCAGCTCCATCTATTTGAACTCTATAATCAGTATCTTTAACAAGACCTACTGCATACTTTTTAACAGTTAAATCATTCTTATTAGTTCCTACAGTACCACTAAAAATAATATCAGAAGGAGGACTAACTAATCTTATATCGTCTCTTTTAATATCACTAGTAGAAAAGTCACCTGCAGTATCTGTACCAATATCTACTAACATATTATCAGTATATCTAGGATCAGGATAATAATATTTAATCATATCCAAATTTAGTCTGATTATATTGTGTTCATTTTTAATTTGTTTGTCTCTCTTATCTCCCACTATAGTTACATTTCCAATCTTTTGTTTAACAAAGGTTGCATAATGATATCTACGATCTCTAGTAGCTTCATCTGAATTTAATGTTATCTGAGTACCCAACCTATTATCATGCGCAGTTTTTCTTTGGTTAACTAAATTAGTAGCAGTAAATTGAGTTGCACTATCTACAGATTTTACTGTAACAGATGCTGTCCTTTTATACTCCCAATCGTAGAACTCTACTAGATCTCCCACAACTAATTCAGTACTAAACAACCCATCAGAATTAGGAGTTGTTACTACAGACTCATTAGCAGAAGATTGATCAACATGTGTACTAATAATAAACTCACTTCCAGTAAGAATATTCTTAGCTCTTTCTATGCTAACAAATTTAGTCGGAGTCGTTGGATTCATCATTATCAGTTTTAAAGCTATTTGCTATATATTCTTGTAATGCTAAAATATCATGTACTCTATCTTCTCGATCTATACTAATTTGTACTGCTTCTCTCAATCCTAAAGGTTCTACTCCTTTGCCTTTTAGTCCAGTTGCTATTTCACCACTCCAATTACGATGTAGTTGATCATGCCTTTCGACACGACAAAAACCGCATTGGTCAATATCGTTGCCATGCTTACAGTTTGCCATATCAATTAACTATTATGTTAATTCACAGAAGCAATAACTCAGATAAGCTGTACCAGAAGTTGTACTAACAAGGATATCCTCAGCAGTACCTTGAGCATGATCCCATAGTAAAACATTTTGTTCGCCTGGTTTTATAACCAACAAAACACCTTCACCAGTACTATCAGCTAAATCGCCTACCGTTACTTGGACATTAGCGTCTGTACCTTCTGTACCATCATTTCTGATCCATACAAAAGCTCTGTTTTCTATAGCTACTAAGTCGTTTTCTGTTACAGGTAATATACTTTTAGTAGCATTAGTTACCTCTAATTCCCCAATACCATTAGCATCACCATCAATTGTCATTTCTGAT